>ERZ1036407.195-NODE-195-length-59596-cov-30.916192_pt1 | contig 59596 bp, 60 predicted proteins | sample MGYA00514217_ERZ1036407 | MGnify/ENA primary metagenome ERZ1036407 (study PRJEB33795, sample SAMN09464943) | human gut metagenome | host: Homo sapiens | place: USA: Stanford, California | collected 2016-11 | study: EMG produced TPA metagenomics assembly of the... | reverse complement strand
TATCCAAACTAATCCTTATGATTCAGATACAGGAATAAATGAAATAATGGGTGAAAAAACTGCAACATATGACGAGTTGCAAGAATTAAACGATAAATTATATATCCGTTCATTCAATAATTTGATTCTGAATGAGGGTGATATTTTAGAAATAAATGATATAAAGATTAAATTAACACCTAGCGAATAAGATTTTATCTAATGCCATTTGGAGATAGTATAACTTAGTAATCCATGAGCTTACCCTGGAGACAGAGCAAGCTCATTTTTTGTTCCACCATAACTACTTATTTTTCTCCCAGACAATCGAATATCCAATAATATCAAGAATCTCTTCCACCTCTGTGTATTTCAAAGATTCCCTTCTCAACTTACCACTGAAATTCTGTATGGAGATATCACGGTCATACTTTGAATTTAATTGTTCGACAACCTGAGTCATGGTAAATCCGGATTTAATGATAGCAGCCTTTAAATCATCCTTTAGAGCCATCGCTATAGTCTCCTTTCATGTATAATTAACTGTACAATTGAAAAATTGATAAAATAGTTTAAAATTATACTTGACAAAACATGGTGCAAGGTTTAAAATTTAACTGTACAGTTTAAATATTAATTATATAGTAACATTTTATTCTTAAATGGTCAATAGAAAAATAAAAACAAACAAGTGTTCTGTTTTGCTATTGACAAGAACAAATGTTCGGATTATACTGGTACATACAAAAGCAAAAAGACCCGTCCTCAAACGGTGCTGCAACACCTCGGACGAGTCTCTTACATAATTTTTCTATAATGGCAGAAGCCACGCTTTATTATTGCATAGTTTTGTCTTTTATGTCAAGCGTTTCTGCTATCATTCCAGTTTTTACCACAGGTCTACGGACCAATATTCTTGTTATCGAAAGGTAATAGGCTTATTAAGTGCACCTTGACAACAGCATAAGGGAGGATTGCAATTGAGGGCTGCTTATTCCATACAAGGGCGATAAAGCCTCATATTTTTTAGCTATTAAATGTTACGTCACTTATATATGGTTTCAGTGTTTCGGCTATATCGAGTATGCGTAAGACGATTATGAAAGAAAGGACAGGTATATATGCGTGGAGAGTTTGAACTAAATCGCTTGGAATTTATGATTTTAGATACATTAAATGATAGTGGATGCAAAGACCATTTCCATTCCATGACCATTACAGAACTTTTAGATAATAATGAAGGTGCATTGGGTGCGAGAATGACAATTTACAGGAAGCTACAAAAATTATTAAAAGCTGGTTACATAGAAAGGGGTTGTGTTGATAACCATGCTGATACATTTTACTTACTTGAAAAAGGAATCAAAGTTGTTGAGGGAGGAAAAGAAGGATGAGCTTAAAAGAAAAGACTATGTTTTTAGGATTAGGTTGCTATGGCGGGAAACAGGCGAAAGAATTTATTGCAGGATACAATTACAAGGGTAGCGCCGCTAATGGAAGTGAACAGGATTTAAAGGCACTGGGAAATATTCCAAAGTATCAGTTGCTTGGATTTGATGGATTTGGTGGACACCGTGAGAGAGCATTGGAGTGTTTATCACAGAATTTTGAGTTTTTGGATTTTGTAGGGAATATAAAAGAAGATATTATTTTCCTTTTATTTGGAGGTGGCGGTTCAACTGGATCTGGATGTGCAACTATCTTAGCAGAAATGCTCTTACAAAATAAAGGAGAGGACGGTAAACCTACAAAAATTGTTTGTCCAGTCATTGCATTGCCATCCTCTGATGAAGCAATTAAAAAACATACCAATGCATATGATACAGTGCGCGAATTGCAGGAATTAAAGGGATTGGGAGCAACTTTTTTTATAAACAATGACGTAAATAAAGACTATTCTTCAATTAATAGTACCTTTGCAAAGTTTCTTGATACATTCCTTACAAATGATTCATATGGTGACTTAAATAACTTTGATGAATCGGAACGTTTGGAAATGCTTAGGGATAGTGGAGCAATGGTATTAAGTTTAATGAAAAGTGGAACAGAACCAGCAATTATGTTGGAGAAATTAACAAAGAATGGTATCTTTGCTCCGATTGAGTCAAACAAGATCTGTGAGAATATCGGTATTATTCACGCATGGAATGACAATAAGGACATAGAATCCGAAATGATTATTTCCGAAGTTGGAAAACCAAAGAATGTGTTTCAGGGATATAACGGCAGAAGTACATTAATTGTTATTAGTGGTCTGGACTATCCTGTGTCCCATGTTGCGAAATTAGGAGAATTAGCAAAAACAGCTTATGAAGAGCGTATGAGGGATCGGAAACAGGTTAAAAAGCTGGGAGCTTTGGAATTTATGTCAAATGATATAACTGAAGAAGTGACAGAAGAGAAAAAGAAACCATCAAAGTTTGAGATGTTACAAAAGAGAATTAAGAAGTAACAAGTATATGTGAAAGTAACGTCAGAATTAAATCCAGGTAATGATGGGGCTATATCTCATTTATATCAAATAAAAATCAAACAATATGGAGGTAACAAACATGATGAACAAAACAGTGGAAGCACTTATGAACGGACAAGAAGTAAGCTCACAGGAGCTATTTGAGCTGATGAACGACTATGATATAACCTCGCTCAGCTTATTAGACGGAGATAAGACTACCCTGTCCATGCAGATCAACAGATTTGAAGCGTATAATGATGTATTTGAGTTTTCACAGGAATGTACATCCTATGGTAACAAGTACACTATCGGCCAGAAAGATATTGTATCAACTAAGGGTGAATTTAACGAAGAAGCGGATGCCCTGTTTATTACATCACAGTTAGCAGATGGAACAAAGCTTCAGATGATGGTCCTACACGCTTCTGACAGCTTTAAGGAGACAGTTTCAGAAGGATATCATGAAAAGGACGTATATGAATTGCAGGAATTTCTTGATTCCGTAATGAAAGACGAAAGTGAATGGTATTGTATCCTGGCAAAAATCACGGACGTATTTGGTCTGGACTTAAAAATGCAGAATCCGATCCGTACATATATTAATACGTTGTCTGACTGGAAACTGCATATCAGTGACGATACCAATACATTTGAGGTTCCGGTGGTAGATAAAAGCTGCAATGCTTTCTATAAAAGGGAAAGTGAAACATCCGTGGAATTTATCATCAAGCCATATGGTCAGCCGTTCATGGAAATAAAAATGCTGTTTTTTAAGAAGCACAAATAATTAAAAGAGAAATATATAGGGGGCGGTGTAACGCCGCCTACTTTAACAAATAAGATGGAGGATCATATATTATGAAATTAGCAGAATTTTTAAATGCGCTGTTAGAACAAATTAGATCAGGCAAAGGCTATCAGATTCACTTAAATAGCGGAAACCTAGATGCATCCAGTAAACGATGCACAGGTGTTGAATTTTCGGAAATGTATTTTACAGATTGCAGGTCATCAAATGAGGGAAAAATCCTTTATTTTGGAAATATGAGCAGAGATCCGGTCAGCCAAAAGGAGGACGGGACAAACATCTTTCCTATGGAAATCAATACCAGCCTGTTTATTGACATGACTAAAGTTGATATTATTGAGGACTTAGAGGATTTTGAAGATTGGTTTGCATACCCACCTACAAGGGGTATCAACGTTTACATGCTCCCAGAGAGTGGCAGATTGGATGGAAACAGGAATGTTGTAACGATTGGATTTATGGATTAATGAGGGAGGATTTTAATTATGAAGGGTACAGTAAAGTGGTTTGTCAGCCAGAAGGGCTATGGATTCATCAGAGGTGAAGATAAGAAGGATTATTTCTTCCATTATTCACAAATCCGAATCAAGGGATGTAAGGTGCTGTTAAAGGGGGATAGGGTTAATTTTGAGGTAAGTGAGCCTGATAAGAGTAACCGTGTCCAGGCATTGAATGTGGAGCCGGTTCTTACATTAGCCATGGTTACTGATGAATTGTCCAAAGAGGGGCTACACCTTATGCGAATTCGCGATGATAAGGGGACTCATGGATGGTATGTGGTAGATGAATCAGAAAATCCAGTAGTAGATAAGAACATGGATTTAATGGAGCTGGCCGCATATGCAGGATTCAGTATCAGTGAGGAATAATACAGTGAATTTGCTTTTCCTTTTGGAGAAGTAAGTATATAGATGGAAGTCCTGATAGGGTGTGCTCCTATCCCATCAACAAATACAGACTGAGAACTGGCGAAAGGTTGGTTCTCCATAATAAAATTTTGGAGGATAAGAGAATGAGCAAGGAATTTAACTATTTAACATGTAAGGAAAGATATGGACTGATCCAGAGTACGTTAACTTCATTTGTGGAGCACCCATCAGCGCCTATTGTAGACATTGTGGATGGAAAGGTTAATCCACGCCAGGAACTGTTAGATTTGATTGATTTTGAAGCATTACAAATGAATCCTACGGCTTACGATAAGGTCAAAGCGGTTTTGACAGAAAAAGTATTATCCAAAAATCCAGAATATACAGCCGATTCTGATGAAGTATGCGAATGTGTTAAAAGCAGTATCCATAATTATATTGTATGGATTAAGAACAGAAACGAGCACGGCATTATCACTTGGGATGAATTGAGGAAACGGCTGCATAAGGTGGATAAACAAAATAGCCCATATGGTATCAGAGTACAAAGGTTTGGAAGGGTATATTACCAACTGTATTTTAATTATATGATAGATGAAGGGGAAATTATCAAGCTATATAATGCCGATTGGGACGAGGACTGTGAAAAGAGTAATGAAGGAACGGTTGTTGATACGGCGACTTATGTTGCAATTACGAGCGGAGATATAAAAGAAATTAGGATGGGAAGTGCAGATCTGGTCTTTGATTGCGGGTTAAGGGATGTAACCATTACATATGACAATGGGGAAGATGTCAGCCTTAGATTTTCAGAAAGCAATTAATGGACAGAGTGAGTTGGAGGATAAGAGAATGAGGAATTATAAGAATATGACACAGGAAAAATTAGAAGAGGAACTGGTGGGTATTATCAAGTCAAACTTGGAAAATGGTGTTGTTTTACTGGATCACGATTTTAATATTAAAAAAATAACGGATTTATCCGAAGTAGAAAAGATTGAGGGAATGGATGAAATGATCACTATTATGCGTTCGATGTATCATATTCCGAATATGCGAAAGTATTTTGCAAAAGACATAGAAAAACAGATATTAATCAAACCATACGATAAGACATTCAAGCCAGTTGAGCCAGTATATACAGACTTTATTTCCCGGACAGACTTTATCAACCGTACAGGTATCTTTGTATCGCCATCATATTATGGCATGATTTACGATGCATTTAAGGAGTCTGGTGTGGCCGTAGATGAATTTGTAAGGGATTATGAGGAAAAATATTCAACCTGTATTATCGAAGCTCCACTTTCCGGGACCCTAAAATATGAGGTACAGGATGATGATGTGAGCTGCATTGGTATCCATGATGACTTTTACGATCCTAGCATATGGGAAATCTTGAATAGCCTTTCAATGAGTCAATATGAAGAATGGAAAACTAAGGGCGAAATTACACAGAAACTTTTTGCCTTAAACGAGAAATTGCTAGGTATTATTCAGCAATACCAGATGTTAAGTAAGGAACCGGATGCAATTATCCAGTAAATCAATAAGACGGTGCCTAATTGTGCCGCCTGTCTAACAAACGGAGAACATATATAATGAGCGTAATTAAATATCCCACATCGGCCAGGAATATAATCAAAGCCATCAATGGCAACATGGTTTCAGTCACAAATGCGGGCCTGCATTATAAGGGCGAAGATAAGTCTGAGAGCATTACACCTGAAGCACTCATATCTGATTTGGAATTCTACAGTGAATCCGGAATCTTTGCGAACAGCATTGACTTCAGATACTTTAGGACAGGCAAAGAGAAATTTATTATCCAGGCTGGCAATATGAGTCCCTATTGCGATTGCTCTATTCTTGTTGAAGTATGTGCAAATGACGGTGTAACCAGGGATGATGTAGAAACTCAGCTTAGAGAAGAATTATTTTTCCAAAAATCTGCGTAGGTTTTGGAGAAAATCATTATACAGAGATATGCTTTCAGTGAAATTAGAGGCCAATCATCGATTGTGGATGATTACTTATTGGACGGAAATACATTCTGGTGAAGGAACCAGGCGCCGACAGAGGACGGATAGACGCTCAGTGATGATACTGATTCATTTAAGGAACGGAATCAAACTAGTGACGATGCTGGTTGACATTATATAGGACGGATAGACAGGCACATTGCTCATGAGGGTGGTGTGCCTATAAATAATTAATTGAAGCGGAGGTATGAGCTATTAACACAGGAACAACAGATAAGAAAAGCTTTATTATTTATAGCCAAAAGCTGGCAGGTTATTTGATGCAACGGGGATTTGTACTTATTGATATGCAGCCAGATTTAAAAAAGTCAGGCAGGAATGTGTTCTTCTTTATGGACACTCCACAACCCAAAGCAGCCATAGACGATTATATGAGCCGATAGAGGGAGTGTACCAATGGGGAAAGTAAGATTAACGGATGTGGTAAAAAGGGAGGATATCTTAAGATGGAAGCCTGGTGACAATGTATTGTTGGCCGCACCAATGGGAGCAGGGAAAAGCTATTTGTGTAAGAATGTTTTATATGATATTGCAAAATCTGTAAATGGGAAAATACTTATGTTGATTCATAGGTCAAATTGTGTAGAGCAGTTCAAATATGAAATAGAAGCCGATGGAAAGTCAGATGTAATTCATGTGATTACATATCAATCATTAGAATATAGTAAGCTGCATAATACGAACAAGATTAGCTTATCAGACTATATGTTTGTGGTAAGTGACGAATTTCATTATTTTTTCAATGATAGCAGCTTTAATAACAAAACTGCAATATCCTTTAACATGATTATGGGAAATACAAGTGCTATTCATGTTTTTATGTCTGCAACGGGAGATCACATGGCACGATATATGAAAAAATATATCAAAGATAATGGATTAGAGGATGCTATAGAGTATGAAATTCCATTCGATTTTTCTTTTATAAAACAGTTGACTTTCTTTCATAAGGATTCAACCATGGAGGAATTTTTAAAAGAGGGTATTGAGAGTGGTGCAAAAGGAATATTCTTTATACAATCGGCAGAAAAAGCATATAAGCTTTATTCTAAATATAGAAAACAGTGTGTATTTAATTGTAGCTCAAATAATAGTAAATATTATGGGTTTGTGGATGAAGAAAAAATCAAAAACATATTGATAAATCAAAAATTTGAAGAACAGTTTTTAATAACAACATCGTGTTTTGATGCAGGTATCAACATCATAGATATAGATGTTAAGCATATAGTAATTGATATTGTTGATATAGGTTCACTGATTCAGTGCATGGGAAGAAAAAGAATCCAAAACGATGATGATAAGGTTAATATTTATATAAAAATAATCAATAACCAGAAGTTGGCCGGGTTAAAACGGAGCATGGAACAGAAGATAGAAATGGCTGATTATTATATGGATACTGGGTATTCTGTGAGTAAACTTATAGAAAAATATCCAATGCAGAATGATATAAATAATATCCTATATGATGAGCTACTATATGATGAAAATGGGAATGTCATTCCTAATTCTTATACGAAAAAAATAAACGAGCCAATGTATTTTAAAAAGAAGGAAGATATTGCGGACTATTCAATCATGCTACAGAAGTTTGGTAAATTTGGATATTGTAAGTACCTGGCATTAATGTTTGGCTTCTATGATAGTGATACAGGGAGGTGTACCTATAGGATGATAAATGAAGAATATGATTTAGAGAGTTACTTAGAAAAGATGGTCAATGATGATGTTGTAATGCTTCAACTACGAGACAGGAGTGAATTGATTAATAAAATTAATGCAAAGCAGGACGGCAAACTTTTGAAGAGCGCCAATACATTGAATAGTGTTCTGGAAGAACGAGAGATTAATTATAGAATAAAAACATTTGCTACTACACGATATCCTATAGATGATAATGGAATAAAAAAGAAAAAGAAATACAAGAATGCCTGGAAGATAGTCAGATTCTAAATCACTATTTTGAGGGCGGTTAGTCTATCTGAAGTGACTTTGACCTCCATATTTGGGCGTAAAGCTTATAATAGAGAATACGCTCAAAAAGGGGTGAAAGATTGAATGACTAATTTGCTTGATTTGGCGTCAGTGGATGATAATTAAATACTCCAAACATTGCTTTTGTGTAGCCCCTTGTGGGCGGAACAAAAGAATTTATTCCCGATAGGGAATCCACTTATTGAAAGAGGAGATTGTATTATGGATAGAAGTTACAGGTTAAAGATGGAAGAGAAATTGAGTAAGAACATTTTGACCGTTGAATATGTGTTGAATTGTGCTGCTAAGTATGAAAATAAAATCAATCAGTTGGCCTATAAGGAAAAACAGTATAGGAATGCGGGATATAACAATTTTAAGAGTCAATTAAATGGACTGATTACATACAGGAAATCGTTTATTGATATTCTGATGAATGGGTATCACATGTCACTGGATGATATAAAGGATTCACTTTGCAAAGTCAAGGAAAAGAATATACCAACCAAACAGGTGTGTGACCGTATAAGGGAGATAATTATTACTGGACATTATGAGCTTGAATAAAATGGTGGGTGCCTTAAGGCACAAAAGTATTTGTTCCGGCGCTGCCTACACAAATACTCACTTTTGGGCGTTGAGGTTTGAATGAGAACATGATGTGAGAAAAAGGAAGGAAATAGGACATATGGCAAATAAGAATAATGAAATTTGTTTTCTGTGTGGCAAAAGACAATCAGAAGTTAATCAAATGATTAAAGGAAAATTTGGTTATGTATGTAGTGATTGTGTCAATGAAGCCTATAGTGTATTAGATGATGATGAAGAACTAAACGACAACATACAGTTGGCAACCCCATCACAGATAAAGGACCATCTGGATCAATATGTAATAGGGCAAGACGATGCAAAGCGTACATTGGCGGTTGCTGTTTATAACCACTATAAACGCATTAGGTATAGGCACAAATCTGATGTGGAGATTCAGAAATCTAACATTCTCATGATTGGTTCTACTGGTTCTGGTAAAACATATCTTGCTCAATCCCTTGCAAAATTCTTAGGAGTCCCGTTTTGTATAGCAGATGCTACGTCTCTGACCCAAGCTGGATATGTTGGCGAGGATGTAGAAAATATCCTTCTTAGACTATTAGAGGCGTCAGATGGGGATGTGAAGATTGCTGAACAGGGAATTGTCTATATTGATGAGATCGACAAGATTACCAGAAAATCAGAGAATGTATCCATTACCAGGGATGTATCTGGCGAGGGCGTTCAGCAAGCTCTATTAAAGATTATAGAGGGTAGTGTGACAAAGGTTCCTATTGGTGGAGGTAGGAGACACCCACAAGGCGAAACTATAAGTATGGATACTTCAAAGATTCTGTTTATTTGCGGTGGTGCATTTGAAGGACTGGAGAATATAGTACATAAGGAATCTGATAGTAGGCCAATTGGATTCGGTGCAGATATAAGAGTATATTCTTCAAAGGATACGTTGGATTTATCGGATGTACAGCCACATGACCTCGTTAAGTTTGGTCTTATGCCAGAGCTGATTGGCCGTCTGCCTGTAATAACAACACTGAGTCCTTTAAGTGAAACAGATTTACTTAGAATTCTCACCGAACCAAAAAACGCGTTAGTAAAACAATACCAGGAACTACTGTCTATGGACGATGTGAGGCTTGAATTTACAGACGATGCTTTACATAGGATAGCTGAATTGGCAATTAAGCGGAAGATAGGCGCAAGAGGACTGAGGTCTATTGTAGAGAATGCGTTACAGAAGGTTATGTTTGATGTTCCAGATATGGCTGAAGCAAAGAGAGTGGTCGTTACGGATAATGTGATTGATGGAACTGGGAATGTGATTGTGTATGGAGCAAGGAATAAGAAGATTGCGTAAGGAGAGAGCAGAAATGAATAGCAAATTTACAGTAGTTAGCGGTGACAAAGGCAGAGTGGAAGATAAGCAAGCCAAGCGGGAACAACTCTATATGAAAGCATTTGTCAGAGAATTAGATACTATATCGGCTTACAGCGATTGGAACCAGTGCAGGGACAATCTGAAACGTGCGGTGTTCTATGCAGTGAAATATTTCGGTTTAGAGAGGATAGATCGAAGGCATAGTACCGAGCAACGTACAGTTGAGCAGGTCAATGCCGATTTCAATTTTTTAGAGTGTGTGAAAATGCTTATGGGACAGCTCACACCTAGAGAGATGATGTCCATGTTCCCAATTGAAAAAGAGTATGATGGTGAAGAGTTTGGTTGCAAGGATTACTTTTTCACAGTAGAAAAGCTGAAGGACTTTGATTTGGATAAACCATTAGGCGAGGAAGGGCTGGAGGACTTTCTGTGGTGTTACTGGAATGATGATTTATTCGCATTTGATGCGGTTGCCTTTTCGATTATCAGCAACAAGTATAAAGCTCAGACTGGTAGAGGAATTATGGAAAAGTGGTGTGAGGATCAGGGAATAGGTACATACACGATGAACCAGGAATTAGGTATCATCAAAGATAATCAAACAGGTGAGATACATAAGCTGAGTAAGAAACCATCTCATTTGAAGATTGTGAAGTAGTGGAAGAGAGAACTTATAAGGGAATGAAATCAGTATTTCTTGTCGGAGGAGATAGGAATGAGATTACAGGATTTAAAAGAAGGAATGATTGTACAAACAGAACATAATCGTTTTGGTGTTGTTGAAAGGGAAAGAAATAGAATCCATTTTTGCTATGACCCAGGCCGCATACACGATAAAGATAAACGTTATGAAATGGTATCTTTAGATGATATATTTGAATTTGATGATGGATGTTTGGGTGTAGGGTTTATTGTGACAAACGAATTAAAAGAAAAGTATCCAGAATGCTATGAGGATTTTGAGGTGGGAGGTCTTTGCATAGCATATGACATTGTAGCGGTATATAGCTTAAGTATAATATATGACAATGGTGTGGGGACTTTTCCTGACATAATAGTTGAATAGGTGTAGAACGCGTCAGGACGGCTTATATGAGCTTGCAATGGGAGTGGCAGATAAAAGAAAGAATTGGTTATATCCTACTGGTAAACTGTTTACCAATTGAAACATTAAATGGAATGCTGCATTTCCTCTATAGGCGTAGAACGCACCAGAATGGCCTATACTGGCTTGCAATGGAGAGGTGGAGTGTTGCTGGTGTGGATGGTTTTGGGCGGAGTATAGAGGGCATAAAAAAGGCTGTAGCTCATAGTAAAATGCCAATGGTGAGCTACAGCCCAGGAGCTTTTAATCCCTTTTTACAAAATTAATTTCAACATCATAACCGGCAGCATTGGCAATATCAGTTAGAGTATAAAGTGAGATATTTTGTTGTCTGATGACATTATTAACTGATTGAGGGGACTTGCCAAGTTTTTCTGATAATTGAATTTGTGTCATGTTCGCATTTAGCAGCATAATTTTGATTTCACGTTTTATATCTTCTGGATTTTTAGTGTATATCATTTATTTTACCAACCTTTCCTGATTTGTTTCTATTATATACTGGAATGGAAAATAAATCAAGATATATATGTATTATTAAATATACACAAAGATTAATACAAAAATTTGTTTATAATTAAACTGATAAATATAAAGACATATATTTACAAACAAAGAAATATGATGTATAGTAAACGAGTAACAAGAATTTAAAAAGAAATAGAGGGATGATGAATATGAAAAAGTCAGAAAAGATAACTACATTTGAGAGGATGATGGAATTTCAAGAAAGGCAGAGAGTGCATGACAAGGAAGTTATATTAAAAGCGGCTATGATGGATGCGAGCGTTAAGTTAAAGTCGTTAGGAGAGAAAAGAAAACATCCTTTGTCACCAGAATACATTAGGAGTAATTGAGAAAGGGGCCTGTGTGATATGGCAGTAGATTTGAAACCGCATAATTTGGAAACTTACAATAAGGTTAAAGAAATATTCAAGACTAAAAATAGAGCGTGTTGTGTACAGCCTACCGGAAGTGGAAAATCATATCTGGCCTTGAAATTATTTGAGGAAAATCCCTCTGCTAGAAAACTTGTGTTGGAGCCACAGCATTATATTAGGGAACAGTTACAGGCGAAGGTCACAGAGGACATGGGAACGGTTCAGTTTATTACATATAGTAAGCTGGCTAAAATGTCTGATGAAGATATAGCAGCTCTGGAACCGGATATTATTGTACTGGACGAGTTTCATAGAGCTGGCGCAAAAGAATGGGGCGGTAAGGGTGTACAAAGATTGCTAGAATCTTATCCAGAAAGTAAAGTGCTGGGACTATCAGCAACGCCCATAAGGTATTTGGACAGTGGCAGAAATATGGCAGAGGAATTATTTGATGGTGCTATGGCAAATAACATGAGTCTGGCTGAAGCTATTGTTCAGAGGATATTGCCTCTGCCAAGATATATTAGCGGTCTGTACTGTCTGGATGGGGAAGTAGAGTCTATTAATAAGAAGATCGAGCAATCATATAATAATCCAGAGGAAAAGAAAACACTGCTAAAACAGGTTAGAGAGATGAAGAAGCAGCTTGACAAATCGAATGGTGTGTCTAGTATATTTCGCAAATATATTCTGGAACCAAATGGAAAGTATATCGTGTTTTGTAAAGATATTAAACATCTTAATCAGATGAAGCCCATGTTGGAACAATGGTTTGCTGATGCTGGATTTAAGGATGTCAGGACGTATGTTGTTCATTCCAAGAATGAAAATAAGGATGCTGAGTTTAAAAAGTTCAAGGAAGATGATGGAGATGGTATCAGGCTGTGTTTGGTTGTGTCCATGCTCAATGAAGGCGTTCATGTAGATGGGATTGACGGTGTGTTTATGTTACGGAATACTATTTCAGCCGGGCTATTCTTTCAGCAAATCGGAAGGGCTATTTCATGCAATAGTAAGGGGATCCCGCTTATTTTGGATCTGGTGGCGAATGCGCAGAGTGTTACTGAGTGTAATTTGAAAACGGATATTGAGAGAGAGATCCAGAAAGAGAGGGAAAGGAATAAGGGATTTAGTAGCGAGGGGTTGGATGTAGAGGCGTTCTTTATTATGGATGAGGTTCTGGACGTAATTAGTGCATTTAAGGGGATTGAAGGACGGTTGGTTGATAGCTGGGATATTTACATAAAGGCATTAGAGCAATATAAGGAACGAGAAGGGGATTGTTTGGTTCCGGGAAAACATGTCGAGGTGATAGAAGGTGGAATGAAAGTGAAGCTGGGATATTGGGTTGCTCGTATTCGTTTGATAAAAGATAATAATTTATTAACGAATGAAAAAATAATCAAATTGAATAAAATGGGGTTTTGCTGGAATCAGAAAAAAGAGCCATTTTTCACTTTTATTAAATATTTAACGGATTATAAAGAGTGTAACCATCATTGTGATATAAAAAATAGTGAAAGCTTTAATGGATATCCGATTGGAAAAAAGTACAGTAATTATGTATATAGGTATAAGCATAATATGTTGGATAAATCAGATTGTATGATGTTAGAAAGTGTTCTTGGGATCGTCAAGGATAGATATGAATTAAGACATGAAAGAAATTGTAAATTAGCCAATGAGTGTATATCTGAAAAAAATATTATTTCAAAAAAAATAGTAAATATAAAGGTGTTGATTTATACGAATGGGTAACAGGAACATTAAAAAATAGATACGAGATTGGTAAATTAACCCAATTAGAACAAGATATGATTCATTCTTTAATTGGCTACGGGATAGAAGAATTAGGAAAAAGACACAGAAAGGCTATTTGCGTTAAAGTGATTCAAAAATCTAATAATCAGTTAGTTGGAGTGTATCAGACAATTAAAAAAGCCTCAGAGGACCTTTTTGATAGATATGGAGTGCAGATATCGCAATCACTTATAGGGCGTTGTTTAAGAGGTTTAAGGATTAATGAATATGATGGATTTATTTTCCAGTATGCAGATAAACATGACATATAATAAATTGTAAATCTGTAAAAATCGAATTCGATGCGTTGCCGTTCTGGCAATGGACAATTCCCATAGACTAGAACTGAATAGAGATGCTATTGATTCACAAACCGATGCGCCATTTTCGGCACAACGGGGATGTGGTTGCTTTTATTAGGTCAAATTCGGCACCACGGGGGGAATCGGGGTTAAATAGAGAAAATAAGTATTAGATGATTGAAGATTGGCAGGTGATTAAAATAAGTACAGAGCATGAAATTTCAGCAAAAAATAGGCTATGTAAAATCAGAAGAATAAAAGTGACTGAGTTTGAAAAGGTACAGTTATCCAATGACAAGTATAAAATTATAGTGAGGATGTACCCATTTAAAGAAAATAAGATGAAGATTTTTATTGATGACTCAGAACTGACCAGAATTATCAAACATTTGAATCCTATGGGTATTGCGCTTGATGGAAACTATGAATATATTAGCGACCTTATTTCTATTAAAGTTGGTAGGAGTGGAAGATACAAATGGTTCATCAAAGATATCAACGACAGGTTCATTGAAAACATAGGTGAGTTGGAAATTCACAATTACAAATATGATAAGGAAAATCAGACGTATGTTATGGATTCCGTAGAAACATTTATACATTTGATCTCTAACGCAAGCCATATAAGGTGTCAAAAGGTTTTATTTATAAAAAAGTCGCTGTTTTCTATTGTTGATGAAATTCTAAGATGTGGGGTGGAACTGGACACAAAGACGAAGTATATAAGCAAATGGACATCTTATTATGGGCTTCAGGCCAGTAATAGTGTTCCGGTTACTATGCCAAAGTGTGTGATAATCCCAGACTTATATTTGAATATAGAGGATATTGTGGATATAGTAAGGCAGGAATATAAAGCGGGGTATAATTCAGAATCAACAGAACCCGATAAATACCAGTATAAAGTTTTCCAAGATATGTTAAAAAAAGTAAATACCTGTCCTTTTGATGGAATGGGAATCATTGACATTGAGATGGCTAGTCAATGGGCTAAAGATTTGGGATTAGACTATGTGCCTGGGTCATTCCAGATACGGTTATGTGGGATAAAGGGCTGTCTGTTTGTTATGCCAATTAAAGAATTTATCAATGAAGTTTCCCATCAAGAAAAGGTTCTAGATATTGATGGCAAGTCTTGGGATTATAATGTGGATGCATTTAATGTAATACTGACTGAATCTATGTTTAAATTTAAGAAGTTTTATAATGAAAAAGATAAAGCTGCACAGTGGGAACGGGAGTTTCATAAGGAAGTAAATGGATATAAAAGGACGTTTAATATATGCTCCTATGCAATAAAGGATTCTGATTTGAAGGATGTTTTATTAAGCGCATATCAGCCCCTTCAAACAATGGATAGACTATTTGAAACGGATACAATGGATCGTTTACAGGCTATATGTGACAGAACTGTAGACGTAATCAAATCTATGCATACGGATATACTGGAATTTTTAAAATATGTTGGAATAAAAGAAAATGGCAATATCAGAAAAGATTCGGTCAAACCATATTATCGGGCATTGGCTGTAAATCACGCCTTACTTAATGATAAATATGTCAGAATGAAGGTGGGGCAGACATTAGAAAATGCCAAGGAGAAATCGTATATAGGAAAACTATATCTCGATGGAAATTATTCAGTTGTCTGTAGCGATCCGTATGCATTACTTCAATATGCGTTTGGCATGGAAGTTACAGGGCTTTTAGGAAGGGATAAGGTCTATTCAAACTATTGGAATCGTAAAGGTGTGGAAACGATTAACATCTGGAGGAATCCGCATATTTTTCGTGAACACTGGATAGGCCAATGTATGAAGGATGATAGAGTAAATAAGTGGTTCCGTTATCTAAGGTCAAACATAGTCGTATCTGTATGGGATACCAACCTATTACGTTGTAATTCGGCAGATACGGATGGGGATATGCTGGCTACTGTAAAAAATCCGATATTAGAGGACGAAGTAAAGCAGACAATTGATGCGGGAAAGGCCAGAACTATTTATCCGGATTTACTATGTGATAGGGAAGATAACGAAAATATCCCCGATGTATGTATATCTGATACTCAGGCTATTATAGAGAGTGAGATTAGGGGATTTAGTAACGATATTGGAGAGGTAATCAATCGTATCTCTGAATTATGGGGAGAAGGTCAAGACAACACAGCTGAGAACTATATTAAGATATTATCTGTGGTAGGTTCGTTAGTAATTGACTTTGTAAAGACTGGTGTGAAAGTACCTATACCAAAAGAGATAGATACGTATATTAGAGACAATAAAATAAAGAAACTGCGTTTCATGATGTATTTGCCTAAGAATAGGAAACAGAGAAAAAAAGAGGAACAGGCAAAACGGGAATTCGATAGAGAATGCGAAAAAAATAAAGATCATAGTGAAGATTTTGGGTCGAGGTTTTCGGATAAAGATTGTACTATGAACCGTATTATGGAATATATGAAGTCTCATTTAGAAGATTTGGAAATCTCCATAAACGTTCCCCAGTTTAATTATACGTCGCTAATAAAATCAAGAGACTGTAATTTGAAGAAGAAAACACAGTATGTCAAGGTAAAGGATTCATTTAAAGGTTACGTCCAAGACCAGAAAAATATCTCTGGTGAGAGGAAGATGGAGGAGGGTAAGGGCGCAAATACAAAAGAAGAGTACGCAATGATATATAAGGCATTCTATGATAAATGCCGAAGTGAACTTCTATGCGTTTGCAATGATAAAGGTAAACTATGCTCCAAGAGTATGATATTAGATTGTTGCATAACCTGTGCTTACACAGAATTCAAGGAAGAAAACTTTTCACATTTTGATTTACTGTGGAATCTATTCCCTGATGAATTAGTCCGAAGGGCTTCGGGTAAAGATATTATTATGCGTTTCTGCAAGGATGAAGAGAAGTTTAAAAAGTCACTGGATTCAATGCGAGAACAAAATAATGAAAAATTTCAAGCATTGAAAGAGATGAAGGATAACAAAATTGCTTGTCTGGAGTGCGGTAAAAAGATACCAGATGACTTCTGTATCTTTAAGTCTGATATCTCAGAAATCAAATCAAAAATCCCCTCAACCGTCAAGGATTATATAGCAGTGAGAAAAGTGTATTACTGTTATCTGGTTGCATATAAAAGGCTGTATAGCATGAATAAGTCGGTATGTATACCATGTCTTAATAACAGTAAACAACAGATTACTAATCATTATATTTCAAGAATTAGCGGTCTACATAATGTCCAAGTAAAAAAAGCGGTGGATACGTTAGTGGATATGAAGATGATAAAGTTCCGTAAGTTTGAGGGACATAAGTCATGTGAGTTATTATTTATCCCTCATAAGCAGGATAAGGAACAGATTTATTATGATGGGAAGAATTATCTTAGAGCATTTAAGCTTATGAACAGGTATTTGAGCAGATAAAGAGTGCAAAATAGCTCCAAAATGCACAAAGGTATGATTCAAAAAACCTTGATTTTATAAGGGAAATTAGCATTTTTGTCATTAAATCTGTAAACTGCATACAGGGAACCTCCGGGGTGCCCTAAAACAATGCATATAAAATTATGGAAGGAGAACTTTATGGATCAGGATTTAATCAGAATTCATCTTATCAAGATTTTAAGTCTTGGGATGAAATTATCAGCTATTGCAGAGAGGACGAAAATCAATGCTATTGACTTATCAAGGTTTAAAAATGGACAAATCTATCTGAAAAAGGATAATGCCGAAAGGCTCCATAACTATCTGAAAAAGGTTAATATACCAGAGTAAACAACTATTAAAATAAAATTCTTAGGCATTCAGCCAAAAAAATCCCACAAGAAGATAATTGAAAAACTGAATAATGACATAAATTTATAACAAATTAAGGAGAAATGATATATGACAGAAACGAAGAGTACCAATACCTATACTGAATTGGAAATTGCCCGTGCTTTAACACATATGACTGATGCTAAGAAAGATTTATTGTGCAGCACATTAAAAATAGGCGAACTAAAAGAATTGGCCTCTAATAAGGATAAATATTTAAACTATCTTTCTACCGCCGAGAATTATGCGAAGATGTATGCGATTTATGTAGAAGCCTTAAAGGAATTTCGTAGAAAGCTGATTGGCCCCCAGTCCGTTGATGGTTGGATTGCTGATGTGGCTTGTGAATATAGAGAATTGGACACACAGGAGAAGGTAAAGTTTAATCGTGAAATTGCTGCAAATAGTAATTTAGAGACTTCTTTGGAGATATTGAAGGACTCTTGGGGGAAACTGACTGGGATATTACTGGAGGAAAATAAATAGGAACATATGTACGGGCATTTGTATTGCCAAGGTATGGGAGGAATGATATAATTGGGATATGAAGATAGGGGAGGATAAGAAATTATGGGAATGTATTTCTATGGAGTGGATAAACCAGGAGAATTAGGAGAAAATCATCCTGGAGGAGTTGATTGCCAGTGTAAAGAATGCGGAAAACTGATATTTGCTGATTATGAAGATTTCAAAGAGTTTCATGAAGATTATATAGTGTTACGTGACGGGGTTCTGGTGGAATGTCCACAATGTAAAACACCTATAGACAGGATAGTAACACTCCGTCCAGAACATTTAGAACCACAACCCACAAATCAATATGTCCCCAAATGCCCAATATGTCATTCACCAAATATACATAAAATCACAACCGCTAAGAAGGTTTCAAGGGTGGCTATGTTTGGGATTTTCTCTCTTCCGAAAATCGGTAATCAGTGGAAATGTGATAATTGTGGAAGTGAGTTTTAATACGAATACAACTGAATATTACAAGAGTTTCGAACAGCTTGTAATTCACAGGCTGTTTTTTGATACGCAAAATATAATTTATGGAGGAACTAATGCATGGATAATTTTACATTAAAGATAGTAGCGGGGCTGGACAAAGTATTGTCAAAGCGCATGATAAAAAGTGATTTAAAAACCTTTGATGGTCAATTTACTGTAAAGGTTATCGCAAGTCTTAACAAAGTTTTATCGCAGAGAGCGTTGAAACAGACCCTCAAGGAACTGACAAATCTAAATGTCAATGTAAATGCCAAGCTGAATAAATCAACAAGTGAAGCACAACTGAGGCAGCAGGTAAGGGCATTACAAGCAAAAATAGAGGATTTGGATGTACGGTTAAAAGCAAATACAGAACAGTTGAATGCAACGGTGAGACAGGCTGCAAGTAGCGCCCAGAGGGTGGCAGATCAGGTTCCTATTGAATATAAGGTGTCCATAAAGAAAGATAAGCTTATAAGCGATTTATCATTATTGGCAAAACAGAATAGCAAGTTGTTTACAAATTCAGCAGCTACACAGAAATATGGTAAGCTCCTAGATGATGCTTATGGCGCAACTACAGGTGGTGATATATCGGAATTAACATTACGGATGGCGGCTTTTAAAAGTGAATTGAAGGCTACTAATCTTAGTGGATTAACTCTGACAGACACTTTTAAGAAGACGGTGGGACGTGCTGGCGAATTGGTGAGTGCTACTTCAATGGTTATGGTTGCCTATAGTCAGGCTAGGAAAGCATATACAGAAGTCAAAGCATTAGACGATTCAATGACTAGTCTATATAAAGTGGCGGACGAAATTCGCTCTCGTGATGATTTTCCGGCTTATTTGGACAAGGCTATTGTGAAGGCTAAACAATTATCTGTAGAAACAAAATCTCTGATATCTTCGGTAACTGACTGGAAGAAAATTGGTTTTGGTCTTGGATTAAGTGAGGAATTGGCAGAGGTGTCAACCAAACTTGAAAAAACAGGAGACATGAGTATTGAGAAGTCCACAAGTACACTGATATCCACCCTACAGGCTTTTAAAGAGATTGATGGTCTTACAGAAGAACAGTATAGCGAAAGAGCTTTGGCAATTGCTGACAAAATCAATCATATTTCCAATACTAGAAGTATTGATGCTGAGGGAATTTCTGATGCGCTGCAAAATTCTGTAGCTACTTTACAAGAAGCAAACAACGATTTAAACCAGTCTATCGCGCTTATTTCAGCGGGCAATAAAATTTTCCAAAGTCCATCTGAAGTTGGAAATATGATTAAAATTGTTTCCATGAGACTACGTGGAGTTTCAGAGGACGGTGAAGAGGCAGAGGAATCTGTTGCAAAATTACGTGATATAATCTTAAATCTGACAAATGATAAAGTTGACATCATGCTTGATGAAAATACTTTTAAGTCTACATACGATATTCTATTAGAAATCTCAAAAGTTTATGATTCTCTTAGCGATAAATCCCAGGCCCTTTTGCTCGAAAAGATATCCGGTAAGCAGCGCGGCGCATCTACAGCGGCATTATTACAGAACATGTCAGAAGCAGAGGCTATATATCAAGACGCATTAAATTCTACGGGTAGTGTAAACAAGGAATTTGAGCGCTATCAGGAATCAGCTTCAGCAGCAGTAATTAGATTTAAGGAAACACTGGTTGATACTTATACAAGTATTCTTAGTGGTGACATGATAAAAGGTGCCGCTGATACTGGAAGCGCCATCTTAGAATTGGCAAATAAGTTTAATCTGCTTCAATCCTCTATTATTGGTATTACAGCAGTTGGAGCAGTTAAAGGAATTACAGCAATAGGAACTGCCTGTTTATCCTCAGCAAAACAAATGAGTGCATTGGGAGATGCAATCAATAGAGTTAATTCATTGCCTTCGGATGGGAAAGCTCGTACAGCAGTATTAAAAAGCATTGGTGAAGAAACAAGAGGACTTACAGACAAACAGAATAAGCTATTATTATCTAACAAGAATTTAGAAACAAGCGATAGAATGGATATTCTCGCAGGTCAAGGTGTTATTAAGTCCAAAAGAGAAGAGAAGCTCGCTACTCTTGGACTAACCCAAGCCACCGATGCACAGACAGCAGCAAATGTTAAAGCTACAACCAGTACATTTAGTCTAAAAGCAGCAGTGACAGGCTTAGGCGCAAGCATGAAGGCGATATGGCAATCAAATAAATTAGGTATATCGCTTATGGCAGCAAGTGTCTTAGTTGGCGCTTTTGTTAGTCAGTACCAGAAATATAGGCAGGAACTTGAAGAAACACGTCAGAAGAATATAGAAGCGGCTGATTCTGCCTCTGCACAAGTCAATAAGTTAAAAGACTTATACAATCAGTATATCAATCTTACATCTATTACAAATCGAACTACTTCCCAGGAACAGGAATTACAAAAAGCAGTTGAAGACATAACTGCTGTGTTAGGTGATAAAGCTAAAATATTAGAAGGACTTACTGTTGGTACGCAAGATTATACAGATGCTTTAAAAGAAGCTACCAAGGCAGAATTGGAAGGTCACTATGCTACGGCAGTGAGAGGTAGGAAAGCGGCAGAAGAAAATCTGTCTGAGGACGTATGGAGCAACTGGGATGGAAGCCAGGTAGATGTACCGCTTAATGTAAATATGACAGGGGTAGAAAACCATGTAAAGGCATTAGGTATTGTACGTGATATGCTTAGTGAATTTGAAAAGGAAACAAGCAGAGGTATTAATTGGGCGCCAGAGAATTATGAAGACATGGATAGTGTGGTAGATTATTACCATGCGCTTATTGAAGCAAGAGAACGCCTTACGTTACAGTCAAAGGAATTGGGTGATGATAGTATTCTTGATTCCGATATCTATAAGAATATGGATAACGCTATTTCTCAGATATCAGAGAATATAGATACTTATACCAAGAGACGATATGAAGAGCTAAAAATGGAATATGAATTCCATAATGGCATTCCAGCCACGGTTGATGGTTTTAATAGTATGAAAAATGCAATTCTAAGTGCAAGTGGCGCAAGTGAAAGTCTGAAAAAGGCATTCAATGATTTATTAACTGAAGACTTTAGTTCTTTATCAGTTCAAGCACAGCAAATAGCTAGTTCGGGCAATAGGGACACAGTACTCTTTGATATACAGAACAAAGATACAGCAAAGTTCATAGATGATTACCAAAAGAAAATAGCAACATTATCTACAGCTATTGATAAGGTTAAAAATAGTACGCTTACTGGTTCTGATTTGTTGGATTTACAACAGGAATTTCCTGTATTAATTGATTCAACCGATGACTTAGATATAGCTTTAAACAAATTGGTCGATGAAACTCTATCGCAAGTTATTAGCTATTTAGAATCCGCTGGAGCTTCTGATGGACTGATTGAAATATTTCGTGATTTGGCTAACGAAGCAAAAGGATTTAAGTCCAGTAGCGATTCTGTGATGGAACTCACGCAACACATCCAGGAATCATATGACCTTCTTACAAAGATACAGAAGGAAGTTGATAAGACAAAACAGATTAGCCTAGACTCCTTGAACTCCATCGCCAAACAATATCCAGAACTTACAACTGCAACAGCGGAATATGCCCAGGGTTTGATTTCAACATCTGATTTAATGGCCTTGTTAGAACAAGCATATAACAACGATGCAAATGCCTTCAGAACCGCTATGGCTGCAAAACTTGATGGTAATGAAGTATTCTTTAATACCATAAAGCTAAATAACGAAGGATTATTTACTGCCCTGGCTAAAGCATATGGTGTTGATGTAGGTAACTGGAAAACCATGGCTCAAGCTAAAGCTGAAATAGACCAAGCATTAATACAGAAACTTGGGGCAGCATGGGGACAATATTACGGTGTTGTAATTGACCAGGCAACAGGTCTTGCATCTCTAATTAATAAGACTCCAACGACTGGCTTGACAACTGAACAGAGTGTTGACCTGATTGTAGCACGCACTAATGCTGAGTCAATGGTTAGTTCCTTTAACCATGCTAAAGAGGCAATGGACAAAGCAGCACAAATTGAAATTGGTTTGCCTGATTTTGGTGGTATCGGTGGTAAATCCAGCACTGGTGGTTCCAAAGATAAAACCAAAGAACCTACAATTTTTGATTTCATGCAGAATAAAGTAGATAAACTGGATAATACGATTGAACAGCTCCAAGATCAGGTAGATACATTTATATCCTCTGTAGATAAGAATAATACGACAGACACAATCGTTGACCAAATGATTGAGAAAATGTCCATTCTTCAGCAGATGCATGATAAGTACATGGAAGAGGCCGCAAAGGTTGGATTAGCCCAGGAATACATTGATAAAATCCAGAACGGCACTATGAATCAGGATGCAATTGAAAGAATCTCTGACGAAAATCTTGTTAAACAAATTCAGGAATATGATAGATTTTATAAATCAGCGACAGATACAAACGACAAGATTGTCGAGACACGGAAGAACATTGAAAAACTTAATCTGAGCAAGCTGGATAACATCAAAAACCAGTTTGATAATATTCTAGGTGCGCAGAATGATTTGATTGATGCACAGAAACAGTACCTTGACCTCCGTGAATCAATGGGAGAAGAGATTTATGCGGATGATTATGCCGACCTTATAGATTTGCAAGGCGAACTGGTCAATAAGAATGCAGAGGCTTATAATCGTCTGGCAAATGAAATGTCCAAAATCAATCTTGAAAAAGGCACTGAAGAATATTACAAGTACAATGAGGAGTTACAGAAATATAAGAATAACATGATGTCTGCTGCATCAGCGGTCAAGGAATATATGAACGCAATTGTTGAATTGGAATTTAAGGGCTTGACTGATTTCAAGAGCCAGATGGATTCCATTAGCAATACAATTAGCACCATGTCTGACTTGATTGGTAATGTAGGGCTTACTGATGAAAAGGGAAAGCTAACAGACCTTGGATTAACTAAGATGGCATTATATGCACAACAGCTTGCCAATTCCAAACAGGAAGCAGTGGAGTATGCAGAGGCTATGAACGCATTAAAGGATATGCTGGATGAAGGTCTGCTTACACAGGACGAGTATAATAAGCGTCTACAGGATTACACCTCTGCACAGAATAGTGCTGTTCAGTCAACCAAAGAAGCAAAAGATGCTATCCTTTCATTGGTAAAGGACGGGATACAGGCAGAAATTGATGCTAAAAAGAAGCTTGTAGATGAAACCAAGGCAGCACTTGACGCTGAAAGGGATTTGCACGATTATCAAAATTCAATCTCTGAGAAGCAGGACAATATTTCAAAGCTGGAACGTCAGATAGCGGCATTGTCAAACTCTACTAATAGAGAGGACATAGCCCAAAGATTACAGCTCCAAAGCCAGTTGGCAGAGGCCAAGAAAGAACTGTATGAACTACAGTATGACCATGAAATCGACCAGAGGAAAGAGGCGCTGGACAAGGAATTCAATGATTATGAAGAATCTAAGCAGAAAGAATCGGATGAGCTTGATTCAAACCTCGATGCACAGAATGCGGCGATTGAAAAGTATCTGAATGAAGTTAAGACGAAATATTCTACAGTATATGGAGTGCTTAACCAGTATGGAGATGAATACAGCCTTGCAGCAATAGAAGATCTGACCACACCATGGAATGAGGGCGGTAATGCGGCAGATTTGTGTTCTGTAGCGGTAGGAGATGCGTTGTCAAATATTCAGTACAATATAGATTCAATGGATTTCTCTCGGCTGTATGAGATGGTAGACCTGTTCAATTCTCTTGGAATGTCAAATGGGATTGGATCTTCCGGTGGCGGTGACTTTGAGGACATCAGTGGTCAGGGACGTTGGCAGAAAGGACAAGGCGGCAGAGATTGGTTTGGTGAGAACTATAATCCAGATGGTGATTACTTCTATGCATCCGATGGAATTTATACAATTAACGGAAAACAGTATGGCTTTGATGATGATGGATACATGCAGACAGAGTGGCAGGAACATGATGGCAAACAGTATTACTTCGATGCAAACGACGGTCATATGGTTAAGTCAAAATGGATTCCAGGCAAAGGCGGAAGTCAATATTATCTGCTTGCTGATGGAACAATGGCAGAAGATATGGCAATCAAGGGTAATGACGGAAGTTATTACTATGTAGATGATGATGGCAAATGGGATGGAGATACATTAACAGCTGAACAGGTTAGAAAGCTCGGATATACTATTGGGTATAAAAAGGGAAGAAAACGCATCCCTCATGATCAGCTTGCATGGACACAGGAGAACAAACCCGAATTAATTACACGTCCAAGTGACGGCGCTTTATTGACCCCACTGAAATTAGGTGATGGTGTAATAAATGGTGATTTGACTCAGAACCTTTTAGATATCGCCGGAAATCCGAATAGATTTGTTGAAGATATTGTCGCACGGTCGATGCCTAATTATAAGATACCCGATTATGAAATACATCCAGTAAATAGAGAACAGAAAATCGAAGTTAATATGAATATTGGTGGCGTCCTGGATGAAACTGCTGCACGTGTGCTTAGTGATCGAATGCCAGAAATGCTTAAAAAGAACCATATGCAAATAACTAAACAGGTATGGAAAGATACGGAATATGGTATGATGGGAAAATAAATATAAAAGGTTATAAGGCGCTCAGAAATGGGTGCCTTATTGAGAAAGGAAAACTATGAAATTAAACAACGAAGATTTTACAAAAATATCAAATTCACTTATTGACATGATAAACAAAAAATATCCGGAGGAAGATAGTCTGGTAAACATAATCTCATTAATAGCAATAGATGTGTGTAATTGCTTTTTTCAAGAGTATGAAAAGATGAAGAATGAATAAAGAATCAAAGATTATAAGGGCGCTCTTTTGATGTGATTATGAGTATGAATGATTGAAATTATAGAATGAAAGGGAGTAATAGGTATTACGGAAGTAGTTAATATTAGTGATTACAAGTTGAAATCCTCGTATAATAGGGAACGACTTTTGAAAATATATAGCGAAAGTGTAAAATATGGGTTAATAGCATTACCCGAAAAGGATTGGCTTGCCCTTGTAAAACGTGATATAATCAAACCAGATACAATGTTGTCACAAATAACTATGCTAAAAAAGGAAGCCGTATTAAAGGTACATCGTTATAAAATCAGTACTCTTACAGATGGACGTGTAGGGACCTATATCCTTGATGATAGTAAGGCCAATCATCGTAGAAATGTTAAAGCTTCTACTTATGATGTGATGATTGATCAACTGTTTGATTTTTACTATCCAGAAGGGTATGCCGATGAAGAAACTGACAAGAATAATCTTCGTTTATGCGACATCTTTGATAACTGGCTTGATTACAAGTGCAAGAAGAACGGCAATAAGGAGGAAACAAAAAAACAGAATAGAAAGAGCTATAGTAAGTATGTTGTAGGTAGGAAAATTGCCACGATGCCTTTAAAAGATATCACGACTATTGATATTGAGGAATGGGCTATCGACATTCTAACGGAATATCATATGACTGCCAAAACATTCAACACTCATAAGATAGTGGTGATGAACGCTTTAGTTTATGCAAAGAAGAAGGGATATATTAATGAAAATCCATGGGTAAAAGAAGAGTTGGATTATAAACGCTTATTATCCAGCCCTAGACGTAAACCTTCTTCTGATATGGTATTCTACCCGGATGAGATTGAGGCATTGTCTGTAGAATTTGAGCGTGGTTATAAAGCCAATGGAAATACAGCTTGTATAGGGCTGATGGTCAACTTTGACTTAGGACTTCGTATTGGTGAACTGTGTGCGCTGAAGTGGACTGATGTTGATTGGAAAAATGAGACAATATTTATTCATCGTATGGAGGATAGTTCCGGAGATGTGGTTGATTATGTTAAATCCGATTCTGAGGCAGGATATAGAGAATTAGTCTTGTCCGACTCAGTAATTAAATTATTTAAACGGATTAAGGAAGACAGTACCATATTATCAGAGTATATTTTCTGTAACGAAGTAGGTGCACGTAAAACCAAGCTTCAATTTCTGAACAAACTTAGAAGGGCACAAAGGGCAGTTAAATTTGAGAAAGAAAAAGGCTCCCACTGTATAAGACGTACTGTAGCATCGAGAATGAATTCAGCCGGAATTGCTTTAGAAGAAATCAGGCGCTGGCTGGGACATACTGATTTAGAAACAACTCTTAAATATATCTACAACCCGTTCAGGGAAAGTGAAACAAATGAAAAGATCAAAAACAACTCTATATTGACTACAAATAAAAATTGTCTTCAATTGTCTTCAAAATTCAAAGTAGTATAAAAACGAAAATGTGCCAAGACCCTGTAAAAACAAAGGTTCCGGCACAAATATCCAGTGGAGACAACAGGACTCGAACCTGCGACCCTCTACACGTCAAGCAGATGCTCTCCCAGCTGAGCTATGTCTCCAACGAGATTAATTATATCATATAGGCAGGGAGGATGGCAAGCAATTCTTGTAATGAACAGTAAAATCCTGAACAGTAAAATTAAACAGAAAAAATAAACGATAAAATGTACCATAAAGCCCTACTGTATGAGAACAAAATTGTAAACTGCTTCGGGCCGTATTTCATATTGTGTATTGCTTTATCGTAATAGTTCTCCTGATATTATAAGTGTCGGAAATAAATCAAAAAATACAAGCATACGGACCGAACAAAGGGAATTATTATACACTTCTCCGTTCTATAAGTAATGGAGGGGGAGAAATGAGAAAAATATGGAAATATATGGCCGCCGCAGGCCTGTTTATGGTATTGCTCCTGGCGGCCTGTTATATTCGGCTGCCTGATTACAGAATCTATAAGGTATTCTCATATAGCGGTTTAAATGTCAGAGAAACGGACCTGTTTGTCATTGTATATAAACCCTGGCGGATTGACCAGGAGGTTCAGGGTATTGTTTCCCAGCATAATGCGATGAATGGAACACCCGACAAACTGACTGTGTGGCTCTATTACAGTAAATATAATCTGGACCGGGGGAAGGATTTTAACAAGGTAATATTCGAGTACAGTAAAAGCCAGGTAACGGATCCGCCTGAGGCATGGTAGGAAATCCGAATATACCAGGTTTAGAGATATAATGGCCAGGCTGTGACGTCTGGTTTTTTTGCATTTCAGAAAATATATTTTCGTAATAAGCTGTTTTATGGCTGAACTCCTGCTGGCTGTGTGAAATCCTGCCGGACAGATGAATTACCTGAATGTAAATAAATGTATGACTATAGTCGAATAAAGTCAGAAATTGTAAAAAATATTTTGATTTATCGTTAAAATATTAGTAAATATGTTAAAATACAAACTATTGTTCTAAGTTATCGCGATTAGTGATATGATGGTACAATAAATCAGAGAGAGGGAGGTTTAACAGATGAAGATAACAGCAGCAGTTGTGAGAGAGAAAGGTAAGCCCTTCCAGTTTGAGGAATTGGACCTGCAGGATCCCCGTGAGGGGGAAGTGATGGTAAAGATAGCGGCCAGCGGTGTATGCCACACGGATGAGGTGGCACAGCATCAGATGATTCCGGTACCGCTCCCGGCCGTCTTGGGCCATGAGGGATGCGGTATTGTTGAGAAGGTGGGAGAGGGAGTGACGGAGTTTCAGAAGGGGGATCATGTGGTATTTTCCTTCGGATACTGCGGACATTGTAAGAACTGTCTGGCGGGCAGGCCCTATGCCTGCGAGAATTTTAATGCCATTAATTTTGGCGGTGTCATGAGCGACGGCACCAAGCGTCTGTCCAAGGATGGCCGGGAAATTTCTTCCTTTTTCGGACAATCCTCCTTTGCAACCTATTCCGTTGTCCATAAGAACAGCATCATTAAAGTGGATGAGGATTTGGAACTGGATATCCTGGGACCATTGGGATGCGGAATCCAGACAGGAGCGGGCGCTGTCCTGAACCGGCTCAAACCCACGGCAGGATCAAGCCTGGTGGTGTTTGGCTGCGGTACAGTTGGCATGAGTGCCATCATGGCAGCCCATCTGTGTCCCTGTAAAAATATCATTGCAGTGGGCGGAAATGAAGAGAGCCTTGTCCTGGCAAAAGAACTGGGAGCCACCCATACCATCAACCGGAAAAAATGTGACTGTATTGTAAGTGAAATCAAGAAAATTACGGAAGGCGGAGCGGATTATGCTATTGATACCAGCGGCGTACCTGACTTTGTGAAAAAGGCACTGGCCTGTGTGAAATTCCTGGGGACGGCCGTGGTATTGGGTGTGACGGGAGAGCTGACCATACAGGTCCAGGAGGAGCTGATGGGCGAGGGAAAGTCCCTCATAGGCATTGTGGAAGGGGATTCAAATCCTAAACTGTTTATCCCTCAGTTGATTTCATACTACAAGCAGGGAAAGTTCCCCTTTGACAAATTGATTCGCGTGTTTGAATTTGATGAGATTAATGAGGCCTTTGAGGCTTCCCACAGCGGGAAAGCTATTAAAGCCTTGCTGAAGATGAGATAGGAGGCATTGAGAATGGAATATCAATTATACATAAACGGGGAATGGAAGGACACTGTGACAGGATATGTGGCTGAGGATAAGAATCCGGCTGATGATTCTGTGTTTGCCAGGGTGCATTTTGCAGGCGGGGCAGAAGTGGAGGAGGCCATTGCAGCTGCCCAAAGGGCATGGAGACCGTGGGCAGACACACCGGCCGCCCAAAAGGAGCAGATTCTTCTGAAGGCAGCTGACTGGATGCAGGAGCACATGGATGAGGTGGCGGATGTGCTGATGGGGGAAAGCGGTTCTGCCTTTGGAAAGGCGTACTTTGAAGCTGGATTTGCAGTGGATATACTCAGAACGGCAGCCGGTGAGTGCCGGCGGGTATTCGGCCAGGTCCAGCAGCAGGAGGCGGGGGAAATATCCATGATCCGAAGACTTCCCCTGGGGGTGGTTGCAGGGATTGCTCCCTTTAATTTCCCATTGTTATTGGCTCTTAAAAAGGTGGCCTTTGCCCTGGCAGCAGGCAATACCTTTGTGCTCAAACCAGCCAGCGCAACGCCTGTTTCCGGTGTAATGATAGCCAAGGCCCTGGACGGGGCAGGAATTCCAAAGGGTGTGTTCAATCTGGTTCCTGGTTCCGGTGAGGAGGTTGGAAACAAGCTTATTGAAGATGAACGCATCCGTATGGTGGCATTTACCGGATCTACTGCTGTTGGCAGGGGGATTGCCGCTAAAGCGTCCGCTCTTTTTAAGAAATATTCTCTGGAAATGGGCGGCAAGAATCCCCTTATCCTTTTAAAGGATTTTGACGTGGAACAGGCTGTCAGGATTGCGGGATTCGGAGCATTTTTCCATCAGGGACAGATATGCATGTGTACTTCCAGGCTGATTGTGGAGGAGTCGGTATACGACCGGTTCTGTGAAGCGTTTGCTGCCTATGCCAGAACCATGAAGGTAGGGGATCCGCACCAGAAGGATACCATCATCGGGCCTCTCATTAAACAGGAGCAGTGCCAGATCATTGACAGTCAGATTCAGGATGCCGTATCCAAAGGCGCCGTGCTGATGACCGGCGGGACCCATGAGGGAAACTATTACCAGCCCACAGTTTTGAAGGATGTAACGCCGGATATGAGGATATTCTATGAGGAAAGCTTTGGGCCGGTCACTTCCATCATTAAGGCAATGGATGCGCAGGACGCTGTCCGCCTTTGCAATGACAACCAATACGGACTTTCCTCATCACTTCTGACCAATGATTTGTCAAAGGCCATGTCCCTGTCTCTTGACATGGAGGCCGGTATGGTGCATATCAATAACGCAACGGTTTCTGATAACTCCACTGTGGCTTTTGGAGGAGTCAAGAACAGCGGCGTGGGAAGAGAAGGCGGTTCCTATTCCATTGACGAGTTTACGGAGCTGAAATGGATTACGGTCCAGTATACACCGGCACAGCTTCCATTTTGATGGCGGGGAGAGGCTGTCCGGGTTAAGGCTGCACGGATTGGCAGGCGGTTTTATGCCCACCCTGCCATTTTCGCACAAGACGCCGGGCGTTGTATTGGTCTATCCGGAATCAGCCGGTTCATCCATAGAATCTAAGAAAACCGGAGTCAGGCAGCAGAGAGAATGTCTCAGCCTTTTGTATTTTTTGAAAAATAGGCTGTCAATATCTTTAGGCTTTCGTCCCTCAGGACCCCGGACGTAACCTGCGGTTTCCAGGGGGAATGCTCAAAGACGATTTTGCAGCATTCGGCTCCTTTCTCATAAAGTATGCTGCACAAATCAATATCGCTGGCGCCATAGACCAGCCGTCCCAATTTGGTCCAAACCATTGCGCCGCAGCACATGAAACAGGGTTCACAGCTGGAATAGAGTGTATACTCGCGTAAATCCGTGATATGCGTCTCTGCGCAAAAACGCCGGAGCAGTCCGGCTTCTGCGTGGAAGGTGGGATCGGAGCCGGTATAAATCTGGTTCTCGTTGCTGAAGATAATTTCGCCGTCCTTGACCAGCACTGCTCCAAAGGGTTCGTTTCCATGGCTGACAGCCAGCTGGGACAAACGTATGGCTTCTTTCATAAAGATTTCATCATTCATTATGTAGTTCCTCCTGGTTTCATTCATTTTACGGATGATTTTTATGTGTTACAGGTTTTCTTTGGGATGTATATGGGATTATAGGGGGATATAAAATAAAAAAGCCAAAATCCTTTCTGTGCAAAGGGTTTTGGCACACCATATAAAATGGAGACAACGGGATTCGAACCCGCGGTCTCTGCGTTGCGAACGCAGCGCTCTCCCAGCTGAGCTATGTCCCCATTGATTCGATTATAGCACGGTTGGAAAAAAATACAAGTTAAGTTTAGAACTTTTTACATATTTTTCTTCTTTTCAGGACATACTGTTGTCATAGAAATCACAGCCGTGTGTGCACCCGCGGATGCAGGCGGCGGATGGGAGACGGATATGGACAGATATGAAGAAGAAAAGCAGGCCAGAAAAAAGTCAAATGAAATGTTTAACAGCATTACGGAAAAGGTAAAGCCGGAAAACCAGAACCAGACCCATAATTCCAGGCGGGAAGGAATGGGACCAAATACAAAGAGAAAACCATGTTAACATAGGAAGCATCCACTGTGATTGATGATATTATATCACTGCGGGTGCTTTTCTTTTTGACTGTTTTCGACAGGCATGCGGATGAATCAACGAATTTGTCGAGTTATCCACAAAGTTGTGGAAAAGAATGTGGATAATGTGTTATTATCTGATAAATAAAAGAAAAAAGAGACTGTGCCAGACAGCAATATAGCCTGCCCGGACACAGTCCCTGAGAATGGAATTACTGAGCCTTATTTACAAAAGACTCGCAATCTGTACATTCCTTCTTGGTTGGGTTCATTTCATGAGTTCCGACCTTGATGGCGTCAAGGGTGCAGTAATCCTCGGACTGTGCATTGTAAGCACAATTCTTGATGGTACATTTGATGCTCTCGTTTTTTCCGTTTACTTTCATGGTAAAGCCTCCTTTTGAATTGAATTGGATTCAGGTATATTATTTGCAGAAAAACAGAAAAAATACCCTTGATCTGCAGGGAAAACAAAAACAGAGGACTGGGATGTATGGGAAATGCCTCAGGTTTTAGGTTTATTTGGCTGTATTTAGCTGTATAAATAAAATATGTTTGAAAAATCTTATGTTTTGTTATATACTAAGGGTTATGGGCGGCCATGGACAGGCAGCAGAACGGTCCGGCAGACAGAAAGAGGCATGGCGCCCTGGACAGGAAGCCCCTGGAACATAAATAATACAAGAAGGATGGTTTTACTATGGCACTGTTAGAGACATGGAGAAATCTGGCTTACGGCGACGGCCTGGATGATAAAAAGAAAGAAGAATTGTGGGCTGGATATTTTCAGATTGAGAAGGGAATCTATGAGCAGATTCTTTCTAACCCAACAGAGGTTATCACGGGCACTGTAAAGGACCTGGCAGAGAAGTACAATACGGAAATCCTTATTATGACCGGTTTCCTGGATGGAATCAATGAGAGCCTGAAGGGCTATGAGAACCCCATTGATACCATGGAAGAGGATACTGAGGTTAAAATTGAGATTGACCCGGAGAAGCTGTACTACAATATGGTAGAGGCGAAGGCTAACTGGCTGTATGAGCTTCCCCAGTGGGACGAGATTCTTACACCGGATAAGCGCAAGGAACTGTATAAGTCCCAGAAAGCGTCCGGTACCGTGCGCAAGGGCAAGAAGATTTTCCCAAATGATCCCTGTCCATGCGGAAGCGGTAAGAAATATAAGAAGTGCTGCGGAAAGAACGCATAAAGCCCCTGATTTTACCCGCCTGCCCGGAACTGTTCCGGACAGGCGCTTTTGTAGTTTGATGATTTGGCGATGGCTGCGGGAATGAGACGCGGCGCCGTTGGGAAGGATGAGGACATGGAAGCTTACAGCAGTTTTGCGGAGGTCTACGATATTTTCCAGGATAATGTGCCCTATGAGGAGTGGTGTTCCTATGTAACAGGATTGCTCCGGGAGCAGGGAGTGGAGCGTGGTCTGGTACTGGACCTGGGCTGCGGCACGGGAAGCCTTACCGGACTTCTGGCAGAGGCCGGGTATGATATGATTGGGATTGATAATTCCGGGGAAATGCTTCAGATGGCAATGGATAAGCGGGCGGCCTCAGGTCAGGACATTCTTTATCTCCTGCAGGACATGCGGGAGTTTGAGCTTTACGGCACGGTGCGGGCAGTTGTCAGCATATGCGATTCCATGAACTATATGATGGAGTACCGGGATTTGGTGCAGGTGTTCCGGCTGGTTAATAATTATCTGGACCCAAGGGGGGTATTTATATTTGACCTGAACACAGAGTATAAATACCGGGAATTGCTGGCAGATAACACCTTTGCGGAGGCCAGGGAGGAGAGCAGCTTTATCTGGGACAATTTCTACGATGAAAGTTCAGGAATAAACGAGTATGACCTTACCCTGTTTATTCGTGAGGGCCAGCTGTACCGCAAGTATGAGGAGACACATTTCCAGAAGGCCTACAGCCTGGATGAGGTGAAACGGGCAGCCTTGGAGGCCGGTATGGAGTTTGTGGCTGCTTACGATGCGTGCACCCGCAATCCGGTGCGGGAAGACAGCGAACGCATCTATGTAATCATGAGGGAACAGGGAAAGACAATGAAAGACGAGGAGTGAAACATATGGCAGATTATGTAATCAGAGCAACTGCGGCACAGGGGCAGATCAGGGCCTTTGCCGCCACCACCAGGGACCTGGTGGAACAGGCCAGAATATCCCATAATACCAGTCCGGTGGCAACGGCTGCCCTGGGCAGGCTGCTGACGGCCGGTGTGATGATGGGCTGTGACATGAAGGGGGAAAATGACCTTCTCACCCTTAAGATACAGGGGGACGGACCCATCGGAGGCCTGACCGTGACAGCGGATTCCAGAGGTAATGTGAAGGGATATGCGTTTAATCCCATGGTGATGCTTCCTCCTAATGAAAAGGGAAAACTGGATGTGGGCGGAGCGCTGGGCGTGGGCGTCTTAAGTGTCATCAAGGACATCGGGCTTAAGGAGCCGTATGTTGGGCAGACCATCTTGGTGACAGGAGAGATTGCGGAGGACCTGACATATTATTATGCCACCTCTGAACAGACTCCGTCCTCCGTAGCGCTGGGGGTCCTGATGAATAAGGACAACACGGTGCGCCAGTCCGGGGGCTTCATCATTCAGCTGATGCCGGGGGCTTCCGAGGATATCATCGGCAGACTGGAGAACAAGCTGAAGGAAATATCGTCCATTACCACCCTGCTGGACGTGGGCAACACGCCGGAGATGATACTGGAGTATGTGCTTGGGGAATTCGGCCTGGAAATCGGCGGAAGGCTTCCGGCTGCATTTTACTGCAACTGTACAAAGGACCGGGTGGAGAAGGCATTGATCAGCGTGGGCAGAAAGGATATAGGGGAAATGATAGAGGGCGGCAAGCCCATTGAGGTGAACTGCCATTTCTGCAATAAGAATTACACGTTTTCCGTGGATGAACTGAAGGATATGCTGGAAAAAGCAAAATAACAATAAGAGCCAGTCCCAGGACTGGCTCTTACTTGTAATCATTTGAAATCAGATATAACTTACTTCAACCTCTATCAGTGATGATATATGTTTGAAAAAGGTACACTGTTGTTCATTGATTATAATTTGGTTACGTTTGTAGCCTGAGGACCCTTAGCTCCGTTTACTACATCGAACTCAACTTCTGCGCCCTCATCTAAGGACTTGAAGCCATCCATGTTCAGACCTGAGTAGTGAACGAATACATCGTTTCCCTGCTCGTCGGAAATAAATCCGTAACCCTTCTGGTTGTTGAACCACTTAACTGTACCTTTCATTACGATACCTCCAAAAAATATAAAAAATAAAAAAATGTGATATGTTGCAAACTATTTCGCAACTGTCCTAAGGATATCATAAATGTTGAAAAGTGTCAAACGTTTTTGGGCATTAAGTATAAACAATTTATATAAACCTCAGATTCTGTTGTTCAAAGGTTAAAATATGAAGAAATACAGCCAAAAAGGCGAAATTTATGATATACTAGAGCATATTTCAATGCAGTGCGCCATGCGTATTAATGTGTAAAGAAGGGATTTGAATGAAAATCTGTAATATATGGAACCATTTTTCTACCATTACAAGGCACAGAAACCTGGTCAGGAAGCATTGTTTCCAGATTGGCCTGTACTGGCAGGGACTTACCCATGATCTCTCCAAGTACAGTCCGGAGGAGTTCTGGACCGGGGTAAGGTATTATCAGGGAAACCGCAGTCCCAATGCAGCGGAGCGTGAGATTGTGGGGTATTCCAGGGCCTGGCTTCACCATAAGGGCAGGAACAAGCACCATTATGAGTATTGGATTGACATTTCCAACCATAAGGAGGAGGGCCTGGTGGGAAATAAGATGCCTCTGCGGTATGTGGCTGAGATGATCTGCGACCGGATAGCTGCCTGCGAAGTGTATAAGGGCAAAGCCTATACCAGCGCGGCCCCGTTAGAATATTACGAGTATACAAAGAATTACATCACCATCCATCCCAGGACCAGAGCGCTTTTGGAGAAGCTTCTTCACATGCTGAAGGACCAGGGGGAGGAAGCCACCTTTGCCTATCTGCGCAAACTTTTGAAAAAGGGAACGTATTAAGGAAAGAGGGCATGGAAGAAGCCGCCTTGGGTCCGGCCGGATACCGGACAAAGGCGGCTTTTTGACTGACTGAAAATCTGCATGACAGAAAATCGGAATGTCTGAACGGATGGCTGGAGGCGGGCCGCGGCGGAAACCGTCAGAACGGTTACCGGGGAAACAGCCGGCCCAGGGACAGGTGGCAGATAAAGCCTCCCAGAACCATGGCTGCCAGGTACAGAAGGTTTCCTGCGGCCGTACCTATGGTGAGGGCAATCTGGTGGAAAACAATCTGTCCGTTTGGATAATAGGGGCTGATATAAAACATATCGGCATTGCCGTAGGGATGGGAAGCCACATTTATGAACGTGGCTATGCATACGCAGGCCAAAAACAGGGGGAGCATGGATACAAAGTCGCCTGGGGTTCTGCCCCCCAGTCCGGTCATGGCGCAGTACAGGCCAATGAAGATGAGCATGAAATGCCACAGGAACCCATGAAGGGTCAAAAGCAGATAGGGGTGCATGAGGCCGCTGGGTTCAGCCAGGGCCATGACGCCTCCCAAAAGTGCAAAATCCTGCATGAAGGTGCAAATGCATTTTTCCGTCCGGCAATGGGGCGTATGCTTGAATAACGGAAGAATCAGACACAGGTACATGGGGACGCTGCACAGCTGGAAGGGAAAATACCACCAGTTGTACCGGCCCTGGCCTGCGACAAAATATAGGAAGCCCTGTTTATACAGTTCACTGACAGCTAAAACCAGGCCGCAGATAAACAGCACACCGCAAGGGTGCGTACCGGTGCGTGCCAGGCGCCGGGCCAGAAAGACGGCAAGCGGTATGCCGGCGGCGCAGAGCAGGATGTGAAAGGCGGAGTATGGCTCAGGTGTCTGGATGGGCCAGGCGCTGGCCTGTAATAAAGTTTTTATAAATGATAGCATAGCTGTGCCTCCTGACGGAACGATTATACATCATATGCAGAGAGAATGCCAGAATAAAATAGAAACCTGTGGGAATGCTAAGATAACGGTAAAATGAATGGAAAGGCAGGAAAATAATACATGGGATTTATCATAGCATTGCTGTCAGGCGCCTTAATGAGCATACAGGGCGTATTTAACACGGAAGTGACAAAGCAGACCAGCGTCTGGGTGGCTGCGGGCTGGGTACAGCTTACGGCCTTTATTACCTGTTTGGTCATATGGCTGTTTACAGGCAGGGAGCCAGTGGCCGGCCTCATGCAGGTTACGCCCAAATATGTGCTTGTGGGCGGTATCATGGGAGCCCTTATCACCTACACGGTTATCCGGAGCATGGGAAGCCTGGGACCGGCCAAGGCGGCTCTTCTGATTGTGGTCTCTCAGATAATCATAGCTTATGCCATTGAGCTGTTCGGGCTGTTTGGCGTGGAGAAAGCCCCTTTTGCGTGGAACAAGATAATCGGGGCGGTCATTGCCATAGGCGGAATTGTAATTTTTGAAAGATAAAATTTGGAAATTAACGCTTGTATTTGCAGGGGGTTTCCGATAGAATAGGAGTATCAGGCTGGGACGGTGCTCTCTGGAAGGAGGGATACCGCCCAAGATGAAACTTACATCTTTCAAAGTAATAAAACTGGCAGTGATTGTCATATGTATGTTGGCTGCAGGCATATGCTATAGCTGCAGTGTGAGGAACCGGGATACTGGACCGGAAAATATGGTTATGGCATTGGAGTCTGACAGTGGTTTCGCTGTTGGGGAACGTGGGGGGATTGAAGGTCCGCGGTACCGGGACGAACCGGAAGGCGGGGCCATGTCCGGGGACGCGGATGGAGAGCGTCTGCGTGTACAGGACAGTGTGCCGGGACAGGATGGCATGCCGGGACAGGAAGGTACGCCGGGACAGGATGGCATGCTGCCCCAGGAAGGCAGCCGGTCCGGGGAAGATACGCTGCCCCGGGAGGATACTTTGTCCGGGGAAGATATGCCTCTGGTATATATTCATGTATGCGGCCTGGTGAGTACGCCGGGCGTATACGGACTTCCCGCAGGCAGCCGGGTATATGAGGCCATTGAGGCGGCGGGAGGATTCTCGGAAGCAGCAGTGCCGGATTATCTGAATCTGGCCCAGGTGTTAGAGGACGGCATGAAGATACAGGTGCCGGACCGTGATCAGGCAGAGGAGTGGAAGGCCCGGGGGCTGACCCAGTCAGGTATATCCATGGGCGGCGGAACAGCAGGCGTTCAGACGTCCGGCAGGACAGGGAACGGCGAAGGCGGTTCTAAGGCCAGGGTGAATCTTAACACGGCTACCAGGGAGGAACTGATGACCCTCAGGGGAATCGGAGAGTCCAGGGCAGATGACATTATCCATTACCGCCAGGAGTTTGGCGGATTTAAGTCCATTGAGGATATTATGAATGTATCCGGTATCAAGGATGCTGCGTTTGAAAAGATTAAGGACAGTATTACAGTGTAAATGACGGCAGGCGGCCTTGGTTATCGGGCCGCCGTTTAATAATAGATAAGGGGAATGGAACATGGCAAGAGTATTAGTGGTTGACGATGAGAAATTAATTGTAAAAGGAATCCGCTTCAGTCTGGAACAGGACGGGATGGAAGTGGACTGTGCATATGACGGCGAGGAGGCCATTGAACTGGCCAAAAAGACAGAATATGATATTGTGCTTCTGGATGTGATGCTGCCCAAGTATGACGGTTATGAGGTGTGCCAGGCCATACGTGAGTTTTCGGATATGCCTATCATTATGCTGACAGCCAAGGGCGGCGATATGGATAAGATTCTGGGGCTGGAGTACGGCGCCGATGATTATATCAGCAAGCCCTTCAACATACTGGAGGTCAAGGCCAGAATCAAGGCCATCATACGAAGAAGCGGGAAGAGCAAACGTCAGAAGCGGGAGGAGCCGGAATCCGGCGTGATTGGCGCAGGGGACCTTAAGATGGATACAGAGAGTCGCAGGGTATTTATCGGCGAGCGGGAAATCAATCTCACGGCCAAGGAATTTGACCTTCTGGAGCTTCTGGTGCGCAATCCCAACAAGGTATACAGCAGGGAAGCGCTTCTGACCTATGTATGGGGAAATAAGGCCATGGACAGCGGGGATGTGCGTACTGTGGATGTCCATGTGAGGAGGCTGCGCGAGAAAATCGAACCCAGTCCCAGCGACCCAAGGTATGTACATACGAAGTGGGGCGTGGGATACTATTTCAGGGTAAAGGCTTAAGAACAGCAAAGGATACGAAAAGAGGACAGAAGATGGATGGTATTACCATAAGGACAGCGGTACCGGCTGATTTGGACGCAGTGGTGCAGGTGGAGGCAGCCTGCTTTCCGGCAGCGGAGGCAGCAGACAGAAAAAGTTTGAAGGAGCGTCTGGATGTATTTCCTCAGAGCTTTTTGGTAGCTGAAGATGGAAACAGAATCATCGGGTTTATCAATGGCGCTGTTACAAATAAGAGGACCATTGGTGACGAGATGTTTGAGGATACTTCACTCCATGAGCCGCAGGGCGCCTACCAGAGCATATTCGGCCTGGATGTGATAGAGGAATACCGGCACCGTGGGGTGGCTTCCCGTCTGATGAAGGCCATGATTGAACGGGCCAGGAGCCAGGGGCGCAGGGGACTTATTCTTACCTGTAAAGACCGGCTGATTGGGTATTATGAAACCTTTGGATATGTGAATGTGGGCATTTCCAAATCCGTTCACGGCGGGGCTGTGTGGTACGATATGATACTGGAGTTTTAGCAGATGAAGATTACCCTTGTAACGGTTGGAAAGATTAAGGAACGATATTTTGAGGATGCCATCAGGGAGTATGCCAAGCGCCTGAGCCGCTACTGTAAACTGGATATCATCCAGGTAGCGGATGAAAAGACGCCGGACGGGGCCGGCGAGGCCATTGAGCGGCAGATTAAGGAAAAGGAAGGACAGCGCATCCTTTCTAATATTAAAGATGGGGCTTACGTCATTGCCCTGGCCATTGAGGGGAAGATGCTGACCAGCGAGGAGCTGGCAGGCAGGATTCAGAGGCTGGGAGTGGATGGGGTAGGCCATATTGTGTTTGTCATAGGAGGTTCGCTGGGGTTGTCCGGGGACGTTATGAAGCGGGCGGACTTTGCCCTGAGCTTTTCTAAGATGACATTTCCGCATCAGCTGATGCGGGTGGTGCTGTTGGAACAGGTTTACAGGAGTTACAGGATTATTTCGGGGGAGCCGTATCATAAATAACAGGAGAAGTATGTTTGTTTAAAGAAACAGGCTGCATTTATCCTGGCTTTAAAACTATAAAATATTGCCCTTCCACACTATCAATATCTTGCGGCCATGTCTTATTTCTTATAGGACATGGCCCATTTTTTGTAGTTCAATTTGAAGCGGAAAAGTTTATAATCTTCCTGTAAAGAAAACGTTAAGAATCCCAAAGGGGAGAACAGGAGAAAGATTATGATGAAAAAGGCATTAACATTGGTATTGGCTGGGGTAACCGCGTTGTCATTGACTGCATGCGGGGGAGGCGCGTCCGCGTCCGCAACCACAGCAGCACCGGCCGCAGGCGGAGAGACCAAGGCAGGCGAGGCCAAGGCACCTGAAAAGGACGTAAAGACAACTACATTAAAGCTGGCTTTTAACCAGTCGGAGAAGCATCCCCAGTATCTGGCTTTGTCCGAGATGAGCGATGCTTTCTATGAGGCAACCGGCGGCGCATATAGAATTGAAATCAGCCCAAACGAGCTTCTGGGCTCACAGAAGGATGCCTTTGAGCTGGTACAGAGCGGTACCATCCAGATGGCCATGGTGGCAAACTCCATTGTGGAAAATGTAAATCCTGATTTTGCCGTGTTGGGCCTTCCTTACGCCTATGACAGTGTGGAGCATCAGAAAAAGGTATTTACCAGCGGAGCCCTGGACGATATCTTTGCAAGTACAGAAGCCAACAATTTCAGCGTTATGGCGGCATTTACAGCAGGAGCGCGCTGCATTTATACAGATAAGCCGGTTCATACCCCGGCTGATTTAAAGGGCTACAAGATCCGCGTTATGGAATCCCAGACCTGTATCGCTATGCTGGATGCAATGGGCGGAGTGGGAACACCTATGGCCCAGGGAGAGGTTTATACCGCGATTCAGCAGGGGGTAATCAACGGCGGCGAAAATAATGAGATTACCTATGCAGATTTAAAACATTATGAAGTGGCTCCTTACTTCTCTTACACACGTCATCTGATGATTCCGGATCTTCTGGTTATGAATACAGCCACCTTAAAGGGTATGAGCGAAGAGGACCAGCAGACCTTAAAGGATCTCTGCAAGGAATACACAGAACGTGAATTCCAGCTGTGGGACGAAAACCTTGAGGGTGCAATAAAGACAGCAGAGGAAGCTGGCGCCCAGTTTATTGATGTGGATATCGCTCCGTTCCAGGAAGCATGCCAGCCTGTTATCGACAATGTGACAATGAAGAGCGAGGGCGCAAAGGCATTATACGAAGAAATTCGCAGCCTTGCCAACTAACAGGGATTAGCAGAAAGCGGGGTCATGACTCATGGAATCAGCAAAGAGAATCCTGGACAGGATTATCGAATGGGTATGTGTGGTACTATTGGCTGTCATGACAATCCTGGTAACCTTCCAGGTTGTTGTGAGATACTTCTTTAACAGTCCCAACGCATATACGGAATCACTTTCCAAGTATATGTTTGTCTGGATGGTTATGTATGGTTCGGCCTATGTGTTTGGACTGCGGGAGCATATGAATATCGGCTTTGTCCGTGACCATATGCCTCCAAAGACAAGAGTGGTTGTTGAAATGCTGGGTGAACTGACGGTTGCCTTATTCGCGGCAGGCGTTATGATATTCGGCGGCTATAAGCAGGTTACAAGCCAAATGATTCAGATGGACGCGGCGCTTCAGATTCCCATGGGAATTATCTATTCGGCAGTGCCTGTAAGCGCATGTTTCATCCTCTTCTATTTTGTCTACAATGAGATGAAGCTGGCAAAAAAACTGAGAGAAATCTAAGAACAAAGGAGATAGAATTATGGATCAGGCAATACTTGTAGCACTGGTTATGCTGGTCTGCGTGCTGACCATGCTGGTTTTGGGAATTCCCATCAGTATCAGCATCGGTCTGGCCTCCACCATCGCCATGCTGTTCGTGCTTCCCTTTGAGAATGCCATGGGTACAGCGGCACAGAAGGTATTTACAGGCGTCAATTCCTTCTCGCTGCTGGCAATACCCTTTTTCATACTGGCGGGGAATATCATGAATAACGGCGGTATCGCCATACGGCTGGTGAACTGCGCAAAAATCTTAAGCGGCAGGATGCCGGGAGCCCTGGCAGAGACCAATGTGGTGGCCAACATGCTGTTCGGAGCCATCAGCGGTTCCGGTGTGGCGGCAGCCGCGGCTATCGGCGGAACCATCGGGCCGCTGGAGGAAAAAGAGGGTTATTCAAAGGATTATATGGCGGCTGTCAATATTGCATCCGCACCTACGGGAATGCTGATTCCTCCCAGCAATACCCTGATTGTGTACTCCACGGTTGCGGGCAGCGTGTCAATCTCCGCGCTGTTTATGGCGGGATATCTTCCAGGCCTTTTATGGGGAATCGGAGTAATGGTGATTGCGGGTATTATGGCATCCAAACGCGGATACAGAAACCGGGATGAAATCACCCTGGCCATTGTGTTGAAAACCGTATGGGCGGCCATACCCAGCCTGCTTTTAATCGTGATTGTTATTGGCGGTATTTTAATAGGTGCTTTTACGGCCACGGAAGGTTCTGCTATCGCGGTTGTATATTCCCTGCTGCTGAGTTTTATCTACCGCAGCATTAAGATAAGGGATTTAAGAAAGATTCTGTTAGACAGCGTAAAGATGACCGCCATTGTAATATTCATGATTGGCGTATCGTCCATCATGAGCTGGATTATGAGCTTTACCAATATACCCGCCATTATTGCGGATGTACTGTTGGGACTTACCAACAGCAAGATTGCCATTCTTCTGATTATGAACCTGCTGCTTCTAGTGGTGGGAACCTTCATGGACCCGACCCCGGCAATCCTTATATTTACACCTATCTTCCTTCCGATTTGCACCAGCTTTGGTATGCACCCCATCCATTTCGGAATCATGATTGTATTCAACCTGTGCATCGGTACAATCACGCCGCCGGTAGGACCTATCCTGTTTACAGGCTGCAAGGTGGCAAATGTGAAAATTGAGGAAGTATTCAAGACACTTCTTCCATATTTTGCAGTGACAGCGGCCATACTGTTACTGGTGACCTATGTGCCGGCCATTTCCATGACCATCCCTAATGTACTGGGGCTTGTAAAATAAAATCATATGGCATCCAATATCCCTCAGCTTCGGTTGAGGGTATTTGGTGTTGTGGAAAGAAGAGAGTTATGATACAATGTCCGCAAAAATCATTTTTCCAGAAAGGAAGGTCTCAGGTGACGTTAAACATTCATCCACGTATTCCCGCGCAGGCAGCAGCCCTGACAAAGGCCCTGGCAGCGGTTCTTATGGCTGCATCCGTTTTTCTTACCGGCTGCGCGTTAGGCGGCGGTCAGGAGAGTCCGTCCCTTCCCCGGAGCCAGGCCGTAATCCTGAGGCTGGCGGAAACCATGCCGGAGAATCATCCCTCCGCCCAGGCCATGGCGTATTTTGCGGAAATGGTGAACCGTGAAACCCAGGGCAGGGTAACGGTCAAGATTTACTATAACGGAAGCCTGGGAACCCCCACGGAAATCATTGAACAGGTAAAGTTCGGCGGTATCGCCATGGCCCGCGTCAATGTCCTGGAGCTGTCGGAGGAGGTGGAATCCATCCGCAAATACTTTGTCCCTTCCAACTTTGCAGGCGGAGACGCACAGACAGAGTGGATACACAGCAATGAGGAAACCCTGAGGGACGAATGCCAGATGGACCGCATCACGCCCCTGGTCTGGTATTACCCTGATTTTCGGTGCTTCTACGGCACAGACTCAACGTTCCTGGATAAAAAGGATTTGGAGGGCAAGAAGATTGAGAGCAGCGAGTCCGCTCTGATGGCGGAGATTTTCCGGGATATGGGAATCGAGCTGGCAGGCTCCGTCAATACCAACACATACAAATCACTGATATCAGGCAATATCGACGGGGCTGAGTCCTCATTTTCTGAATTTATATGCAATAATTACGACCAGTATATTCATTTTGTCACCAAAAATGATGCGTGGTGCCTTCCGGATGTGATGATCATTAACACGGAAAACCTGACCTCGCTCTCCAAGGAGGACAGGGAGGCCGTGGAAAAGTGCGCGCAAAGTACGTACCAATACCAGAAGCAGAGCATGGAGCAATTCCATGAGGTTTGGGTGGAAACGCTTACGGAGGAACCGGAGGTCAGCTTCAGCGAAGGAGCATTCAGATGAAGAAACTAACATCCTGGTGGAAACAGTTCTGTTTTTCAGTGGGCGCCCAAATCAATGCGGTGCTGCTTCTGATGCTGATACTGTTTCTCTCATTTTCCATTTACAACCACTCCCTGTTTAACCAGTTTAATGCCAGATATCAAAAGGAAATCGACCAGTACTACTCCATCCTGGAGCTGAAAAACCATTTCCTCCAGAGCGGCATCCTGTTTGAGGAGTACATGAAGACGGGAAACCGCACCACCCTGGCTGAGTTTAATGATACCTATGAAAAAGCCAGGTCTGTCATAGACATCCTGTATACAGAGAGCACCAATGAGGAATCCTGGTATCTTCTGCGGGGAATTGACCAGTCCTTTGAGTCATATTACAGTGAATGCTGCAATGCCTCCTTTCTGTATAACGGCAGCGATTACAGGTATTATGACAGCTTTTACTACAGCCAGACCATCGGCGGTTACCTGGAGAAATACACCAATGAACTGCTCCAGTATGCGCTGGAGTCCAGTGTGGACAGCAACCGGGAGCTGACCTACAGACGGAAGGTGATGACCGCATTCAACATGGGAGCCGTGGCAGCTGCCTGTGTCCTCATTGCGGCGTCAGCCAGCTATATATTCGTGAGGGTGACGCGGCCCTTAAATGAGCTTAAAAAACAGGTGGAGGAGATCGGCAGGGGAAATCTGGACGCGCATGTTAAGGAGAGCTCCGGGGAAAATACAGTGAGCATGCTCTCGCGGGCATTTAACCATATGGCCTTCAGCCTGAAGGAAAAAATAGAGAGCGAAAAGCAGCTTCTGGTGGAACAGCGCAAAAATGAGGAGTATGAAAAGCTGCTGAGCCAGGCCCGTTTCCTTGCGCTTCAAAGCCAGATTAATCCCCATTTTCTCTTTAATACCTTAAACAGCATCAACAGGACCGTCATGCTGGGGCGCCGGGAACAGGCACTGACCATGCTGGATTCATTGTCAGTGCTGCTGCGCTATAACCTGGCGGACGCTCAGATGCCGGCCCTTTTGGGAGAGGAGCTGGGAATTACGGAGGAATACCTGAAGATCCAGAAAATGCGTTTTTCATCCAGGCTGAACGTGGATGTCAGGCATGACAGGAAGCTGGAACAGGCTGTGACGCTTCCCAGGTTCACCCTGCAGCCCCTTGTGGAAAATGCGGTAATCCATGGCCTGGAGCCCAAGGAAGAAGGGGGAACCCTTATTCTGGATGTCAGAAAGACGGGTAATTATATACGGATACGGATTTGCGACAATGGAATGGGTATGGAAAAGGAACGCCTGGAGAAGATCAGGAGGCGTCTTTCGGAGAAACAGCCGGAACGGATTGGAGTCTGGAATATATGGCAGAGGCTTTCCTTATATACGGGCAGGGATGACAGCCTTAAAATCATGAGCAAAAAAGGTGCAGGCACCATTGTCAGTATTTACCTGCACAGGGGAGAAGAAGATGTATAAAATATTGATTGCAGATGACGAGGAACTGGAGCGGGAGGCACTGCGCTTCTTTATCAATGAATCCTCCCTGGATATAGACCAGGTTATAGAATGTGCTTCGGGAACAGAGGTTATCAAGCGGGTGATGCTGGACAGGCCGGATATCATTGTGCTGGACATCAACATGCCCGGCCTGAACGGCCTCCAGGCTCTGGAAAAAATAAAGAGCCAGGATTACAGGTTCAGGGCCGTCTTTTCCACTGCTTATGACTATTTTGAGTATGCAGTGGAGGCACTGCGCCTTGGGGCGGTGGATTTTATGGTAAAGCCTGTGAAAAAGGAGGCGTTTATCAATGTAATCATGCGGGCCATTGACGAGCTGGACGCGGAGGCGGAGAAGGAGTACCGTGAAACAAAGCTGTTAAAGACCCTGGATATGATGGAGAGCAAGATGGTTCATGATATGGTTCTGGGCAATATGCCGGAGGAGGTGCTCTACTATCTGGATTTGAAAAACATCAGAACTGAGTGCAGCGGAAACTGTTTCTGTATCCGCCTTCAGGGCTCCCTGGATAAATGCGCCAGGCAGAAGCTGTTTCAGGCTGTCAGGAAGGAGTTTGATTATCTGGACCTGACCGTCATGTTCAGCGAGACAAACCACATGGTTACGGCTGTTGTTTTCTGCCGTGAGCCGGATGTGCTTCCGGGAATTTTCAGGAGGATGGAAGAATTCCTGGCTTCGATTTTAAGACAGCAGCAGATTGCCTTTATGATGGGAAGCGGAACCCCCTTTGTGGACGTCAGCCAGATAGAGGAAAGCTATGAGAAAGCCCGGGAGCGGGTGGGGGACATGGTGGCCCGGACCCGGTGCGGGGAGGAGGGCGCGGAACAGGACAGGGACATGCCCAGGGAGGTGGAGGGCATCTGTTCCTTCATACAGGAACATTACCAGAAACGCCTGACCCTGGATACCATTGCCTCGGAGGCCGGGTTCAGCAAATACTACGTAAACCGCCTTTTCAAGCAGTATATGGGAACCACGGTGGTGGATTACCTGATTCAGATCCGGATGAAGAAGGCAAAGGAACTGCTGAGAAACGAGACCTACAGCATCAAGCAGATAAGCGGTATGGTGGGATATTCGGAGCCGAATTACTTCACATGGACATTTAAAAAAATGGAAGGTATGTCTCCGTTAAAGTTCCGCTATGAGCAGGCGGAAGGCATCAGAGAGGAGAATGACGGGGAATGAGAACAATATACAGGGCAGGGATTCTGACAGCGGCTCTGATGGTGCTGGTGCTGGGAGGCTGCAGCAGTTTTGATAGAGGGGGAGAGGAGATGGCATCCGTTGCAGGCCGGGGCGCGGATGCGCGTCTGGGGCTGGATGCAGGCCAGGGGCCAAATGCAGTAATAAAAGAAGGCGGCCAGGGGAAGGATGGTTTGGAAAAAAAACCTGAAAAGATATATTCCATGCAGATTGGCCATTCCCAGCCTGTGGACAACCCGCGCCACCAGTCCTTCCTGCTGTTTAAGAAGCTGCTGGAGGAGAAAACAGACGGCGGAATCCAGGTGGATATCTACCCGGCCGGCCAGCTGGGCAGCGAGGCATCCATGCTGGAACAGGTCTGCGACGGCACCATACAGGGATTTCGCGGGGGACAGCTGGAAATAGTTCCCAGGATGCTTGTATTTTCCCTGCCCTTTCTCTGCGAAGACAGAACCCAGGCAGAACGGCTGGTAAACTCCGAATTTGCCAGAGAAATAAGCATGGATTCCCTGAAAAGCGGAGCCACCATATTGGGAATCGGTGATGCGGGCGGATTCCGGCAGTTTTCCAACAGCGTGCGGATGATCCGCAGGCCGGAGGATCTGAAAGGGCTTAAGATGCGCTCCAACGGCATGGACACCATCAATAAAACATTGGAGGCCCTGGGAGCCGAGGTCATGACTGTTCCCTACAACGACCTGTATATGGCCCTGAAGTCAGGCGCCATTGACGGTCAGGAAAATCCGTGGGTCAATTCCTCCGGTATGCGGTTTTATGAGGTCCAGAAGTATTTTACAGAAGTGAATTACCAGTTCCACCCGGAACCCTTCTACGTAAATACCAGGTGGTACGAGTCGCTGCCTCCGGAGTATCAGGAGATTCTGGCGGAATGTACGGAAGAGATGATGAAGGAAAATAACCGTCTCATTGATGAAAATGAAGTGCAGGCAATGGAAAATATCCGGGCCAACGCAGAAATTTACACCCTTTCCAGGGAGGAGCGGCAGGCCTTTGTGGAGGCCACGCAGGTGGTGTATGAGGAATACATGGACAATGGCCTTTTGACCATGGATGATCTGGCACGTATGAAACGAATCATCAGGGGGGAAGAAAAGTAAGAGTGCCCATACAGATGATGCCCTGTATGGGTTATGGGACTGGTATGGGTTACCGGACCGGAATGTAAATGTCAATCCGGCTGTCAGGATGATTAAATCCCAGGAACCGCTCATCATACAGCTCAAAATCCTCCCTGCCGTCCAACTTCTCCTGGGCGGTCAGGGACCAGGTGCCCCAGATATACTGATAGGTAAGGGGCAGGTTTTTTAGGGAGCCTGTATGGGTGAACACAGCATACTTTCCGCCTGGAATGGTTTTATACACCAGGGGAGGAGGAAGGACCGACATGGAGCTGACTTCCACGGACACCACCTCGGAGAACAGCAAATCATCGTTCATGGTGTACAGGGTGTTTCCCTCACCGCAGGATTCACATATGCCAAAGCCTCGGCCGCGGGGGATCTGACCGGGAATCTGGGGCATGAGGTCAAGAAAACGGCTCCACAGCTGGGGAATCCGGTTGTTTCGCAGGGTGGTGCGGTCCCGCAGGCCGGCGGTGAGTATATGGGGAATCTCCACAATCCGGGGGCGGACCGTCAAGGATTGTGTCAGGTGGGCCAGCAGGTGCTGGTCCGCTTTTGGTTTCTGGCTTATGATGACATCCAGCCTGTTTTTGCGGTAGCCGGCCGGACTTGTGTGGTAGACGGCCTTGAAGGCCCTGCTGAAGGCTTCGCTGGATTCAAAACCATGGTCCAGCGCAATGTCGATGATGCGTCTCTCCGTGTAGATGAGCTCCCTGGCCGCATGGGACAGACGCCGTTTCTTTATATAGCTGCCGACGCTCTCACCGAGGACGGCGGAGAACTGCCGGTTTAAATGGTAATAAGAATATCCCGCCTCCCTGGCCGCATCCTCCACGGTGAAGGATGCGGTCAGGTGGCTTTCTATAAACAGGATGGTTTTTTCTATGGCATTGTTGTAGTTCATACGAGGCTCCTGTATGCAAAGATGGATGGGTCCGCTGTCTGGTTATGGATTTCGATGGCAGCGGTTTCCTGGGGAAATGGATCCGAGAAGTTAAAGTCATGCCAGCCGTTTTCAGGCCGTCCTCCCCAGCACAGGGAAAGACTGCCCCGGACAGGGTCCAGGACCATGGTTTTTGTGGTGCCGAAAAATTGGCTGTAGTAACTGCATGACAGGCCCTCCGGATAAGGAGTCAGAAAGAAATCCTTCAGCTGCCCGGCAGTTATGCCCTTCTTGTGCCGCTCCAGGAAGGCGGTGATGTTATCATACCTGCGGATGGAGTGGACGAATGCTTTGGGTTCATAGGGAATCAGTTCCTCCAGCACAGGATGGTTGGTGGCATAGAGTGCCTGTTCCCCGGAGTCGCTGTCAATGGTCTTCACTGCCATACGCCCGTCCAGGGTTTCCACCAGGGCGCAGCGGCCTTCCCTGTCCAACACAATCAGGTTCAGGTTGTATGCCACAGGCATGTCTTTCAGCATGGACAATGCCTCCTTTACATCGCGGCAGTTTTCCAGCAGGGTACGGACCACGGCCCAGAACTGCAGACCGGTGACCGCGGGCCTGCGCATCTCAGGCAGGGGACCAACAGGAAAACCGCTGGAGCTCAGTGTGACGGTCAGGCCCATTTCATTGATGCCGTCGTCACGGCCGATTCCCAGCACACTGGTTCCTATATGCGTATATTTTCCCTTGATGCAGGTTTTTATGACGGTAAAATCCTCTGCCTCATCGTTAAACTCATAATTCCTGGCAGTCATGGGATGACCGGAGGCAGTCATGGAGGGCAGAAGGGCCAGGTGGCTGCAGCGCGGTGTAAGCCAGGTCATGCCGTAATAGAGAACCTGCTCAGGGGCGCAGCCCAGGGCATCGGCAAATCCGGCCAGCTCTTCGTTAAGCCCGGGACACCAGCGGCTAAAACATTGGCTGGCCTGGTTAAACTGCGTCTGGCCGAAGCCGGGGAAACCGCCTGAGAGCCGCTTTTTAAGACCGGGAACAGATGCCAGACGGCTGCCCAGCAGGCGGCCGGCCTCATAGCTGCTTCCTGAAAGCTCCAGGGCATGTGTCTGTATGGTTTTCATAGGGATACCTCCTCTTGTTGTTATACCCCTATTTTAGGTGAAATAAAGGATGAATCATGATATTTCCTGCGGAATTTGAAAGCAGCCAGTCATTGTCCGGGCGTATGGGTCCAATATATCATATCCGGGGTAAAAACAAAAGACGCCAAAAGAAGGCATGGGGGGCAAAAATAATGGCTAAAACAGCGGCAAAAACAATGGGACAGACAAAAATTAAGTATAATATAGTTGTGAATGCAGGATGATAGAGATATAATGGCAGAAAATACAGTTTGCGCCGGACTGGCAGGAAATCTGCGGGACGGCCGGCAGAAAGGGGCGCTATGAAAAAGAATCCCCAGGGAAAACGGTGGCACAGGCTGGATAACACGGGTAAGATATTTCCCATGATAGCCAATGAAAACCTGAGCAACGTATTCCGTATTTCCGTAACATTGAAAGAAGAGATAGACCCCGGACTGCTGGGACAGGCGCTGGAAGAGGTACTGCCCTGGTTTGCCGGGTTCAAGGTGAAGCTTAAGAGAGGTTTTTTCTGGTATTACTTCGAGGAGAACAAACGCCAGCCCTTTGTGGAGCAGGAGGGAAGCTGGCCCTGCCGCTATATCGACCCCAAGAGCAACCAGCTCTACCTGTTCCGGGTAAGCTATTATGGAACCAGAATCAATCTGGAGGTATTTCATGCGGTGACGGACGGCATGGGGGCCGTGAATTTCCTGAAGGAACTGACCGCAGGATACCTGGAATTAAAGAGGGGAGGGCGCAGGACCGGTGCGGGGCCGGGAGAAGGCGTGTCTACCCAGACAGAGGACAGTTACCTTAAGAATTACCGGAAAATGCAGACCAGACGCTACAGCTCCCGGCCGGCGCTGCGCCTTACTGGGAGATATATTCCCTTTGGAGGGGAGAGTGTGGTCCACGGGTACGCGGACACAGGGGAGCTTAAGGCGGTAAGCCGTAAAATGGGGGTCAGTATCACAAAGTACCTGACCGCCTGTCTGATCTGGTCCATTTCCAGAGCATATGAGGAGGAAGGCCGGAAGGGACGCCATATCGGTGTGAACCTTCCCATTAACCTGAGGGCCATTTTCGGCTCCAACACAGCCTCCAACTTTTTCGCGGTGACAGCCATTGACCATGAACCGGGACAGGGCAGGGATGAATTTGAGGAAATTCTCGCATCGGTATGCAGGCAGATGGACGAGAAGATAGTAAAGGAAAAACTGGAGGAGACCATTTCCTATAACGTCTCAAATGAGAAGAAATGGTATGTCCGCATCCTTCCGCTGTTTGTCAAGTGGCTGGCTCTGGGCTTCATTTTCCGGCGCAATGACAGGGCCCATACCATTACCTTATCCAATATCGGGCTTATCTCCATGGACCGGGAGTATCAGGATGACATTGAAGGGTTCCGCATGCTGATCGGGGTGTCAAAGCGCCAGCCGGCCAAATGCGGCGTGTGTTCCTTCGGCCACAGGACCGTCATCACCTTCACCAAGGTATTCCAGGATTCCAGGCTGGAGGAATGTTTTTTCGGCCGCCTGAGGGCGGACGGCATTCCCGTGGAGCTGGAGAGCAACGGCGTTATCATGCCAGAGGCGGATAAGGGGAATTATCCGGTGATTCAGCATGACGAGAACATATGGAAAAAACTGGTACTCGTATGCTACGGTGTATTGGCTGCGGTGGCCCTGTTTCTGGGCCTGGTGAATATCGTTACCTATGACGGGCTCTGGTGGTCCGGCATTGCCATACCGGGTATCGCTTATGTGGGTCTGACCCTCCGGTATTCCATCCTGCGCCATGCCAATCTGGGAAAATCACTGCTGATAGAAACCATTGGCATGCAGATTCTGCTTGTGATGATAGACCGGGTCCTGGGATTTGAAGGCTGGTCCGTCAACTATGCTGTGCCGGGTACCATACTGTTTGCGGACGCGGCCGTGGTGTTCCTCATTGTTGTGAACCGTTTGAACTGGCAGAGCTATTTCATGTACCAGATTGCCATTACGGTTTTCAGCTTTATCCCGCTGATTTTGTGGGCCGCAGGGCTGGTCACCCACCCTGCCATGGCAATTATAACAGTAATACTGACCGTGGGAATCCTGGCTTTGACCATATTCCTGGGGGACAGGAGGTTTAAGAACGAACTCATCAGACGGTTTCATCTGTGATAACGGAGGGACCCTGCATTTACAGAGAGGATACAGATAAGCATGCGTAATAAAAATGTGAGTATACGGGGGGCGCTGGTGCGGGATATGATTCACGACATCATGGAAACGTCCCTGGGAAAACCCATCCAGACAGGGGAATTCAGGAAAAATCCCGTGGAACCGGCCTGGGTATGCCCATCTGGCTACGAGTATGAAATTATTGACAGGGAACCCTTTAAAATGGAATATCTTAAGCCGGAGGGAGTGGTCACCGGCAGGGTGGTGCTTCAGCTTCACGGAGGCGGATATATAGGCCCCATGAAGAATATTTACCGTAAGTTTTCCGTGCGCTACAGCCGTCTCAGTTACGGCGGGGACGTGCTGACCGTGGATTACAGGGTGGCGCCGGAGCACCCGTATCCGGCGGCCCTGGAGGATGTGATTCACGCCTACCAGTGGCTGGTTAAGGAAAAACACTACAGGCCGGGCCAGGTGGTGGTTGCCGGTGATTCCGCAGGAGGCGGCCTGGCCCTGGCCCTGTGTCTTTACCTCAGGGACCATGGGATGCCTCAGCCCGCCGGGCTGGTGCTCATGTCCCCCTGGGCCGATTTGACATGCAGCGGTGACAGTTATGAATTTAATTTTGAAAATGATCCTCTCTTTGGCAATTCACGGGAGAGTATGCTTTACAATTCCTCATACATCAGCGGCGCTGATCCCAGGGATCCATATATGTCGCCTGTATTCGGGGATTTCAGGGGCCTGCCGCCCATGCTTCTTCAGGCAGGCGGCCATGAGATGCTTTTAAGCGATACGCTGGAGGTGGCCCAGAATGCCCGGAGGGCCGGAGTAAAGCGCCGGGTGTCCGTGTATGAGGGAATGTTTCATGTGTTCCAGATGAGCATGGACCTGGTTCCTGAGAGCCGGGAAGCCTGGGACGAGGTGGCCCGGTTTATGCAGATTGTATACAAGATTGACAGGAGGCCTACGGGACAGATTGTTAAGAAGGTAAAGAGAAGAAGATAGATAGATAGAAGGAAACAGATAAGACAGATAAAACAGATACAGATGAATCAGAATTGGCAGCACAGCCCCCGCCGGGCCGGTGCTGCCTTTTTTTCGGCTCCAGTCATATTTTTGGACACGTTTCATATATTGAGGTAAAAGGGGTGAAGATTATGGCTGGCAGGGAAGAAGTCCTAAAAATATTCCCAAGGGATTTGCGTGCGGTACTTGGACAGGTTACTGTGGATTTCGACAGGGTACAGGAGATACGGATGAGGACCCAGAAGCCGCTGCTGCTTATCTGCGGCGGCCGGGAATATGCGGTTAAAACAGATGGAAGCCTGGCGGTGGGGGTTCCCGATCCGCCGGTAAGGGATATCCGGGGAAGCGGCCGCTGCCAGGAGCAGGAGCGGTACTGGGCCAGGGCCGGAATCGTAACGGTCAGCCAGGCTCAGATGAAGGAGACCGTGGAATATATGTGCAGCTTTTCCGTCTATGCAGCGGAAGAAGAGCTGCGTCAGGGATTTATCACCATACAGGGCGGGCACCGGATTGGTGTGGCTGGCAGGACCATGGCTTTTGGACAGGATATACGGCTTATGAAATCCATCTCCTTCATCAATATACGGGTAGCCCATCAGATTCAGGGCTGCGCCAACCAGGTGATGGATTATCTGTATTCAGACGATGGCCGTTTCCTGAATACATTGGTGATATCGCCGCCCAGGTGCGGTAAGACCACCCTGCTGCGGGACATGATCCGTCAGGTCTCGGACGGACCCAGGACCCAGCGATCCGGCAGAAGGATACCGGGGGTGTCCGTGGGAGTGGTGGATGAGCGGTCTGAGTTAGGAGCCTGCTACCAGGGAGTGCCACAGAATGATCTGGGCATGAGAACCGATGTGCTGGACTGCTGTCCCAAAAGCCAGGGCATGATGATGTTGGTGAGGTCCATGGCGCCCCAGGTCATAGCGGTGGATGAGATTGGGAGCAGGGAGGACGTGCAGGCCATTGAATATGTGAGAAACTGCGGCTGTTCTCTGGCAGCCACCATCCACGGCAGTTCGCTGGAGGATATCATGCAGAAGCCGGCTGTGGGAGAGCTGATTCAACAGGGCGCCTTTGAGCGGATGATTCTTCTGGACTGCCGGGGAAGGGCAGGCCATGTGGCGTCTATATGGGACGGCAGGGGAAATGTCCTGTATGCAGATGGAAGCGGAAAGGAGTCGGAAGGTGGCGGCATTTAAATGGACAGGGGCAATACTGGTGCTGTTTTCCGCTGGCGGGCTGGGAATCTGGTCTGCCATGCAGTGGAAAGGACGGCTGAGGATGCTGGAAACCCTGAGGCAGATGATATATTTCTTAAAAGGCGAGATTACATACAGCCGGGCGCCGCTGGCGGAAGCCCTGGAGCGGGTGGGGAAACGGGAGCCGGGACCTCTGGGGGGACTGTTTGAGGGCGCGGCAGAGGGAATTTATATGCAGGAGGGAGAGTCCCTTCAGGAGATATGGAAACGCCAGGTGATGAACCTGAATACGGATTCGGGCCCCATTCCCCTGGAACAGGAGGATTTGGAACAGCTGGCCCATCTTGGGGAGCATCTGGGGTATCTGGATGTGGACATGCAGGAACGGACCCTGAAGCTGTATCTGGAACAGCTGGATTTGACGATAGATTATCTGAGGCAGAACCAGAGGGAGAAATGCAGGCTGTACACAAGCCTGGGAATCATGGGCGGGATGTTTCTTGTGATTGTAATGTTTTAAGACAAGTCAGGGACATATGCTTCACGATGGTGATGTGACTGTGCGGAACAGGACACATTTATAAATATATTTTAAGAAGATTGAGGAGACGGCAATGGGTGTAAATCTGATATTTCGCATAGCGGCAGTAGGAATCCTGGTATCTGTCATCTGCCAGGTATTAAAGCACAGCGGCCGGGATGAACAGGCTTTTCTTACGAGTCTGGCCGGGCTGGTGCTGGTTTTATTCTGGATGATACCTTACATATACGACCTGTTTGAGACAATGAAGAATCTGTTTGCGCTGTAAAACGCGCCTTTTCAGGGAGGAAACCATATGACAATTATTACCATTGCGGCTGCGGGGATTGCCACGGTCCTGCTGGCGGTGCAGTTAAAGGGATTAAAGGGAGAATACGCAGCATATATGGTTATGGCGGCAGGCGCCTTTATCTTCTTTTACGGTACTGGAAAGCTGAAGGATATACTGGAGGCTCTGGAACGGATTCAGGGCTATATCAAGGTCAACAGCGTGTATCTGGTGACCCTGCTTAAAATGGTGGGCATTACCTATGTGGCGGAATTTGCATCCGGAATCTGCAAGGACGCAGGGTACGGTTCCCTGGGAAACCAGATTGAAATATTCGGGAAGCTGTCCATTCTGGGTATCAGTATGCCCATTCTGCTGGCGCTTTTTGGGACATTGGAGACATTTTTGGGATGAAGAGATGGAAGAAATGGGGAGTCAGGAGCGCGGCCCTGTGGGGCCTGGCAGTGCTGTTTGCCGGAGTCCTGGGGTGGGCAGGCGGACCTGTTTACGGAGCTTCGGCGGGGGGACAGGGGACAGGCATTGGCGGGGAACAGGACCCGGGACGGGGATGGGACGCAAGCGGGGCGCAGGGGGCAGAGACAGGGGCGGACCAGGCTTTGCAGGACATGGGACTTCAGGATGAAATGGAGGGGCTTCAGCAGTTTCTGGATGATGTGATGGGACAGCAGGACGGGGGAATGGAAGGACTTTCCTTCTGGGGGCTGATGAAGGAGCTGATGAAAGGAAACTTAAAGGGCATCCTGGGTCAGACCGGAATGGGGCTTAAGAACGCTCTGTTCTCGCAGGTGGACAGGGGGAGTCAGATGCTGTTTCAGGTGGCTGCCATTGGTCTGATTGGAGCTGTATTTACCAATGTTTCTTCCGTATTTAAGGGAGGCCAGATTTCCGACACAGGTTTTTTCGTTACATATCTCCTGCTGTTTACATGTCTGGCAGCCAGCTTTTCCGCCAGCCTGCAGGTGGCGGCCCAGGTGATGGAACAGATACTGGAATTCATGAAGCTGCTCATGCCGGCCTACTATATGGCGGTGGCGTTTTCCGGGGGCAGCATGAGCGCCCTGGCGCTGTATGAGTGTATGCTGGGCGCGGTGACCGGGGTACAATGGCTGTGCAGCACAGTCCTCATATCCATGGTCAGGATTTATGTGCTCATGGTGCTGGGAAGCCATGTGGCAAAGGAGGCGCTTTTATCAAAGCTGACTGAACTGCTGGAGCAGGCCGTGGTGTGGAGCCTGCGGACCCTGACCGGGCTGGTGGTGGGATTTCATCTCATACAGGCCATGATACTTCCCTATGCTGACGCGGCAGGCCAGGCAGGAATGAAACGGCTCATGGAAATGATTCCGGGGCTGGGCCAGGGGGCCGGGGCCATGGCCCAGATGGTTCTGGGGTCAGGGGTGCTGATTAAGAATACAATGGGAGCCGCGGCCGTGGTGGTATTGGCTGTCATATCCGTTGTTCCGGTGATGAAGCTGACAGTCCTCATGATCATGTACCAGTGTGTGGCTGCCGTGATGCAGCCTGTGTGTGACAAACGGGTGGTGTCCTGTGTGTCGGGCGTGTCCAAAGGACATAAGCTGCTGCTGCAGATTGTGCTTTACTCCATGTTTCTGTTTATGGTAGCCATAGCCATTACATGCGCCACCACCAATGTGAATTATTTTGCCTCCTAGCAAAGCAGACTGAAAAATCCCGGAACCTATTGTGTTGAATAAAAGGAGATGCCTATGGAAGCTGTCTATGGATGGGTGAAGAACATCATATACTACATGATTTTTCTTTCAGTGGTAAATAATCTTCTGGCGGATTCCAAATACGGCAAATACATCCGCTTTTTTTCGGGCATGGTCCTGATTCTTCTGGTAGTGAGCCCATTTACAGGAGGGCTGCACCTGGATGAGCAGATATCGTCCATGTTTAAATCCATTTCTTTTCAGAATGATACGGATGATTTGAAGCAGGATCTTTGGGGGATGGAAGAACGGCGTCTGGACCAGGTCATCCGTGAATATGAGCAGGCCGTGGCAGCGGATGTGGAGGCCATGGCCAGGGCGGAGGGACTGGAATGCACCGGAGCCAGCGTACAGATTGACGGTGACAGAAACAGCAGCCGTTATGGGCAGATTGAAGGAATCGGTCTGGTCATCAGCGGGGAGAAGGCGGATACAGAGCAGGGCAGCTGGGATTATATGGGGAGCAGGCCTGTGAATGTGGACGCGGGGAGGATTGACAGTGTGAAGGTTGAGGATGTGGAGCTGGGAGAGCTGCCGGAGACCGGAGGAGTGGAGAATAACGGGGACACACCGGAACAGGGGGAGGGGGAGGCAGGAGGCATGGCGGCGGACAAAAAAATAAACCATTTAACAGGAAAGGTGGCGCAGTACTATGGGCTGGAAGAATCGGATATCCAGATTCAATGGAAAAATGACTAAGGAAAAGTGGCTGTTATTGCTTCTTATAGGAGTTCTTCTTATGATTCTCTCCTTTCCCCTGCCCGGAGGAAGCAGGAAGGATAAGAATGCCGGGGGGCAGACCGCGGGGGCCGGCACAGAGGGCGCAGGGGCGGTTCCGCTGTGGACAAAGGACAATACAAACGGCAGCGGAGAGGACAGCGGCTTTGGCCAGGGCTCCTCCCAAAACGGGATGGCCCAGGGGCCGGACGGAAATGGGGCAGGCGCATCAGACGGCCGGGAAGATTCCTACCCGGCGGCGGCCCGCACATCCGAGGACGGATCCTATGAAGCACAGATGGAAAACAGAATCAGGAATATATTAAAGTCCGTGGACGGCGTGGGGAAGGTGGATGTCATGGTGGTGCTTAAATCCTCCAGCGAAAAGGTGCTGCGGGTGGATCGCTCCACGAATACCAGTACCACCCAGGAAAAGGATTCAGGGGGAGGCACCAGGGATGTGACAAACAACCAGATACAGGAGAATACCATACTGGCAGGAAGCGGTTCCGGCAGCAGCACAAACGCGCCCATTGTTGAAAAAGAACTGAGTCCGGAGATATCGGGAATTATCATCAGCGCAGAGGGCGGAGGCAGCCCAACTGTAAAAGCTGAAATTTCTGAGGCTATGGAAGCATTATTTGGCCTGCCGGCACATAAAATAAAAGTATTAAAGAGGGTGGAATAAATAAAGGAGTGCAGGATATGAAAATCAAGAATATGAAACAGGTAAAAGAGCACATGAAGGACATGAACATGAAACGTCTCTTCCGCAGGAACCAAATCATCATCACGACACTGGCTGTCATGATTGCGGCAGCCGGATATCTGAACTACGCGGGGAAGAAGGATTTGGCAAGCGGCAACCGGGTGTATGAGGCAGGCGCCATGGACATTTCGGATGAAGATATCCTGGCGGAGAACCAGGCGGCCTCCTTAAACGGCCAGGCCGGACTACAGGAGATTCCCAGCCTGGACCAGGACCCTTCTGACCTGGATGCGGTAAGCGACGCAGACGGCGCCCAGGCGGCAGCCGATACCGGGTCTGACCAGGGACAGCTGGCCCAGGCCGGAGACGGCACAGGAGTTGAGGAGGCTACCCAGGCAGCTGATCCGGGGCAGATGGCAGCGGCTGATCCGGACAGCTCCGCCCAGGCCGGCCTGGAGAATCCCGGGGAAGCCGTACTGACCAGCGGCATGAACGTGGCTGATTACATAGCAAACGTGCAGCTCAGCAGGGAGCAGGTGCGCGCCAAGAACAAAGAGACACTGATGAGCCTGATTAACAGTGACAGCATTGACGAAGCAGCCAAACAGCAGGCCATCCAGGACATGATTGACCTGACCGAGGTTTCCGAGAAGGAAAATGCCGCAGAAACCCTCCTGATGGCAAAAGGCTTCTCAGA
>ERZ1036407.174-NODE-174-length-64007-cov-40.210549_pt1 | contig 64007 bp, 61 predicted proteins | sample MGYA00514217_ERZ1036407 | MGnify/ENA primary metagenome ERZ1036407 (study PRJEB33795, sample SAMN09464943) | human gut metagenome | host: Homo sapiens | place: USA: Stanford, California | collected 2016-11 | study: EMG produced TPA metagenomics assembly of the... | reverse complement strand
CCTGTGAAGCTGTGCTGGTCAACGTTGTCGGCTCTCGCCAGGTTGCCGATATGGCAGTTGAATATGGAGCTGAGAAGATGATCATGGTCTCTACCGATAAGGCTGTAAATCCTACCAATGTAATGGGATGCTCGAAACGCTTGGCGGAGATCTATGTACAGAGTCTGGGCTGTGCCATCCGTGAGGGAAAAGTGAAAGGTCGTACCAAATTTATCACTACCCGCTTTGGTAACGTCTTGGGTAGTAATGGTTCTGTAATTCCCCGTTTTAAAGAACAGATCGAGAATGGTGGCCCTGTCACAGTAACTCATCCTGATATCATTCGTTTCTTTATGACTATTCCCGAAGCTTGTCGCCTGGTAATGGAGGCCGCTACTATGGGTGAAGGCAATGAGATTTTTGTCTTTGAGATGGGAAAAGCCGTGAAGATTGTCGATCTGGCTACCCGTATGATCGAACTTGCCGGTTATCGTCCTGGTGAGGATATTGAGATAGAGTTTACGGGATTGCGTCCAGGTGAGAAGCTTTATGAAGAAGTCTTGAGTGATAAGGAGAATACGATTCCTACAGAGAATAAGAAGATAATGATAGCTAAGGTACGTCATTATGAATATACTGATATCCTTGACACTTATGGGGAGTTCGAGAAGTTATCCCGTACGGTAAAGATCATGGACACAGTGAAACTAATGAAGAGAGTGGTACCTGAATTTAAATCCAAGAACTCGCCGAAGTTTGAGGTCTTGGATAGATAACTAGAATAATTCTGAACACTAACATAAATCAACAATGGATACAAAAGAATTGAAGATTGCTGTTGCAGGTACCGGCTATGTTGGTCTTAGCATAGCAACGCTTTTGTCGCAACATCATCAGGTGACGGCAGTCGATGTGATTCCTGAGAAAGTAGATATGCTTAATCGTAAACAATCGCCTATTCAGGATGAGTATATAGAGAAATATTTGTCTGAAAAGTCATTGAATCTAACGGCTACGCTTGACGGCGCCGAGGCCTACAGTGATGCTGATTTTGTGGTTATAGCAGCTCCTACTAACTATGATCCGGTGAAAAACTATTTCGATACTCATCATATAGAGGATGTCATAGACCTGGTTTTAAGTGTCAATCCTGATGCTGTGATGGTAATCAAGTCTACTATTCCAGTAGGATATTGTCGTGGACTTTATTTGAAGTATGCCCGTAAGGGAGTCAAGAAGCTTAACTTGCTTTTTTCTCCTGAGTTTCTTCGTGAGAGCATGGCCCTTTATGATAACCTTTATCCAAGTCGTATCATTGTTGGTTATCCAAAGTTGATTGATAGCGAGCAGTTTGACGAGGAAAACGAAGCTATTAAGTCTGTTGCGGATATTCCTGCCCTAGAGAAGGCTGCACGTACTTTTGCCGCATTGCTTCAGGAAGGTGCAATCAAGAAAGATATTCCCACTCTTTTTATGGGTATAAAGGAGGCGGAAGCTGTTAAACTGTTTGCTAACACCTATCTTGCATTGCGTGTCAGTTATTTTAATGAACTTGATACTTATGCGGAGATGAAAGGTCTGGATTCTCAGTCGATAATACAGGGTGTTGGTCTTGATCCTCGTATTGGCACACACTATAACAATCCAAGTTTTGGTTATGGTGGCTATTGTCTGCCTAAAGACACGAAACAACTATTAGCCAATTATCAGGATGTTCCTCAGAACATGATGACAGCTATCGTAGAGAGTAACCATACTCGAAAAGACTTTATAGCTGATCAAGTTTTGTCTAAAGCCGGATATTATGGTTATAGCGAACAAAATGACTATAATAAGGAAAAAGAGAAAGTATGCGTCATTGGAGTCTATCGTTTGACGATGAAATCCAATTCTGACAATTTCCGCCAAAGTGCCATTCAAGGAATTATGAAACGCATCAAAGCGAAAGGAGCATCTATTGTTATTTACGAACCTGCTATACAAGACGGTGAGACGTTCTTTGGTAGTCAAGTGGTGAATAGTTTGGCAAAGTTCAAAGAAATGAGTCATGCTATCATTGCTAATCGTTATGATAGTTGCTTAGACGATGTGATGGAAAAAGTCTACACTCGTGATATTTTTCAGAGAGATTGATTATGGTAAACTATAATATAGATTTGGAAGGTAAAAACTGTTCTTGTAACAGGTACAGCTGGATTTATAGGTCGCAATTTTGTAAAGCCGATTTTTCACGATATAAAAGATATTAAGATAGTAGGAATTGACTCTATTACTGATTCCTATGATATTAATCTTAAGTATGATCGTTTGAAGGAAATAGAAATTCTAAATCGTGATTGGATATTTGTCCATGTCTCTATTGCCGATAAAACTATTGTTGATAAAGTATTCTAAAAAGGCTCGCATATTTTCATTAAATATATAAGGCACGATGATTACAATAAACCAAGAAATAGAAAAAGGTATTAAGGCTGCACCTCTTGATGCAGACTGTGATTCTTTCAACGAAGTAATTTCAGCTCTGACAGATTATGTTGATGAGGGTATTGCTGCTGGCATTTTCGAATCAGCAATACAATACTATCTTCAGATATTGAAGTCTGTCTCTATCCATTTTGTCGATGATTGTCATTATGACTACTTTGATGACATGTATAGTCTGGACTACACGTTGCAATATACTTGTGAGAAATTCATTAAAGCCTATAATGAGGGTCAGATGAACGATGATTATTACGTACAATTAAAGGAAGGTATGGCAGAGATAACTTTGATGGAAGCTTTTCAAGACTATGGTTATCCTTATGTCTGCTCAATGAAATGATGTTTGTTGCACATATTGGCCTTTTGTATATGATTGAAGCTGAGTATATCAAGCTCCGCTGGAGTGCTGACGAGATAAAGCTACGTCGGTTAAAAGCTGATGTGACGGCAATACTTCCCTCTCTTTATGCTAAAGCAGAAAAGATGCTAAAGAATAGGAAACGTTTACATTACGGTGACTTAATGAACAAAGTTCTTCATTATATTCTTAATGGTTGGTCTGAATTGCAGAACTACCGTACGGTCGTTATACTATCGACAATATGATCGCTGAGCGTGTCATCAGATCCTTTACCGTAACCAGAAACAGCCAAGATGCATGGTCTTGAAGTCAGGGACTATCTGATACATATATTCCGTGAAATAATGAATGGAAATAAAGACTGCGCAACATACGCTCCTGAAGCGTTTCTAGCATAAAAAGCAATTTAAAATGTTAAATCTAAAAATATCAGCGATGATAAGTTGCTGATATTTAATAGGGAAAAAGCTATTGAGTGCTTACAATAATATAGAAAATTCCAATATGAAGAAAGTAATGCTCGTTTTTGGCACTCGTCCCGAGGCCATTAAGATGTGTCCGCTTGTGAAGGAACTTCAGAAGCGAAATACTGAGTTCGAAACCATCGTGTGCGTCACCGGTCAGCATCGCGAAATGCTCGACCAAGTGCTCACCATCTTCGATGTCAAGCCTGACTACGACCTCAACATCATGAAGCAAGGTCAGGACCTCACCGATGTCACAGCACGCGTCCTCACCGGTCTGCGTGACGTCTTCATGGAGTGTCGCCCAGACGTAGTCCTCGTTCATGGCGACACCACTACCTCTACCGCAGGCGCCCTCGCCGGCTTCTACGCACAGATCCCTGTCGGTCACGTTGAGGCAGGTCTCCGCACCCACAACATTTACTCGCCATGGCCGGAGGAGATGAACCGTCAGATCACTGGTCGCATCGCTACCTACAACTTCTCGCCAACACCACTCTCAGAGTCTAACCTCCAGGCAGAGAAGGTAATGGGCGAGATCCATGTCACAGGCAACACCGTCATCGATGCCCTCCGCATGGTGGTCGATAAGCTCTCTACCGATGCCATCCTTGCCGAGGAGCAGAACAAGGTGCTACTCAATGTTGGCTACGATGTCACACGTCTTACCGATGGTCGCAAACTCGTCCTCATTACTGGTCACCGTCGCGAGAACTTCGGCGATGGCTTCATCTGCATGGTTACAGCCATGAAGGATCTCTCCGAAAAGTATAACGATGTTGATTTCGTTTACCCAATGCACCTTAATCCAAACGTGCGCAAGCCTATCCACGAGGTGTTTGGCGAAGACCTCACTCGTTCAAACTTCTTCTTTATCGAGCCACTCCAATACCTCGAGTTCGTCCACCTCATGTCTAAGGCCAACATCGTCCTCACCGACTCAGGCGGCATTCAGGAAGAAGCCCCAAGCCTTGGTAAACCTGTCCTTGTGATGCGCGACACCACCGAGCGTCCAGAAGCCCTTAAAAGCGGCACTGTTCATCTCGTTGGCACCGATTACGATAAGATCGTCACTGAAGTCTCAGCTCTGCTCGACGATCCAGTAGCTTACGAGCGCATGTCGAAGGCAATCAATCCTTATGGCGATGGTCAGGCATGCCGCCGCATTGGAGATGTCCTTGCTGGCAAGGAGACCGACCGCTACGAGGTGCAGTAAACGAACAAAGCAATATAAGCAGCCAAAGGTTCGATTCCTTTGATTATTACAAAGAACTCAAACGGCTGGTGCCAAATCATAAAATTTGTGAGCATGTCTCAAAATACAACAGCAAACAACAAACGCATAGCGAAGAATACAATATTTTTGTATCTTCGAATGTTCATAGTGCTAATCTTGACCTTGTATATCTCAAGAGTAGTACTCGAGGTTCTTGGTGTAGTCGACTATGGGGTGTACAATGTCGTAGGCGGCTTCGTTGCGATGTTTGCCTTCTTGAATACCTCAATGTCAAATGGAGTCCAACGATTCTACAATTATGATATTGGCGAATCTGGTGGTAAGAACATCTCCCAAATATATACAACAGCATTATACATTCAGATTATCCTCGCAATCATTATATTTGTACTAGCAGAGGCACTTGGTATATGGTACATCAACAATGTGATGGTTATACCAGCCGATAGAATTGTTGCCGCCAACTGGGTATTCCAATTCTCAATCATATCATTCTTGTCTGTCATAGTCCAAGTTCCTTATGCAGCTGCTATAATGGCCTACGAGCGAATGAATTATTATGCTATCGTTAGTATTATAGATGTGTTCCTGAAACTGTTTGCTGTCATAAATTTTAAGTTTATCAATAGCTTTGATACCTTGATAGTATATGGATTCGTAATGATGCTAATCTCAGCGACAAACTTTTTCTTATACTTTATTTATTCGAAAAAGGAGTTTGCATCAATTCGCTTTTCAAAAGACATTGATAAACCATTGCTCAAGCGAATGATATCTTTTTCTGGATGGAATATATTTGGATCTTTTGCATACATGATAAAAGACCAAGGGCTGAATATGCTTCTAAACGGTTATTTTGGTCCTATCGTAAATGCTGCAAGAGGCGTTTCTTATCAGGTATCCAGTGCATTAAATGGCTTCTCTACGAATATCTTTACTGCATTCCGCCCACAATTGATGCAATCTTTCTCATCACAGGATTATCAAAGGACAACATCCCTTATGTTTTCCATGTCGAAATTTACATATTACCTTATGGTGATGATATCATTTCCCGTTATGATAGAGATCGACTATATCCTTCATTTATGGCTTGGTGAGAACGTTCCGGATGGTACTGCAATATTTACAATATTGGTAATCCTGAATATGCTTGTGACCAACTTTAATCCTCCAGTATCTCAGGTCGTTCATGCAACAGGCAATATGCGGAAATATCAAGTAATAACAAGTGTAATTCTCACCACCATATTGCCAATATCATGGGTGGCATTACATTTTGGCACATCTGCGGTAAGCGTGTTTTGGATTAGCCTTTTTGTGGCAATCGTTAATCAAGGCATATGTTTAATAGTATTAAGAGGAATCTTCAATTACAGCATACGAGCATATATTCGAAAAGTGATTATTCCTTGTACCATAGTAAGTGTTACGGTTCTACCAATCCCATTCTTCCTTCACTCATTTCTTGAAGCTGGTGTAACTCGACTTATTTTGGTCTTGATAACAAATACAATCGCGTCTTTTGCTTTCATTTATTTTGTGGGGCTGACGTATTCTGAGCGATTACTTACTAAAGAAATAATTACAAAAAATACTAAAAGAAAGTCGTGAATATATTTATTGCAGACTATCTCCCTATAAAAAACAAGGGTGAAGAAGCCCTGTTGCGTGGAATAGAGTCTTTGTACAAAGAAAAATATAAAGAAGATATTAACTTCTTTGTTTTTGGCCAGTCAGATGAGATTGAGCACGATGGCAATATAACGTCATTCCCCGTAAAATGGTGTTATCCAACCTACAAGTATCCAAAGAAATTTGCAGGCAGAGTTGGTTTTATTAAGCGTTTACTTTGTTCATTGACATATCAGATTGGTTTGTCACCTTATGTTAGTGAAGTAGAGAAGCATTCCGAGGTGATGTCTGCTTTTGCAAAAGCAGACAAAATACTCTTGGCCCACGATGGCTTCTATAACACATTTTGTGCAGCACTTGGTTTGTTCCTAAAGAAGAAAGGTTATAACTATTCTGTTCCAGGTACAGGATTTATGCCTCAGACAAAGTATGGTTTCTTCACAAAGGGGCTAGATTATAAGTTCTACAATAACTCCGATTATAACGTATTTCGTGAGCAGACTTGTTTCGACTACGTTAATGGCATGAACTTAAAGAGGGTTCCTTACCTGTTACCTGATATGGCGTTTTACTGTAAGACGAGCGACAGAGATGTAGAGAGAAGCAAAGCCATCCTTGATAAATATAATATCGGTAAAGATCAGAACGAGATTTCCATTGGTCTGACTATGTGTGAAAATTCCATTTCTTTCCATGGTAGTTTCCTCAATATGCCAAACAAGAGCGATGTCCATAGAAACTTCATAGCACAGTTGTTAGACAATGTTTCTAATAACATCAATTGCAAGTTCTATTTCATACCTCATTGTATTGAAAAAGGCGCAGGTGATGATTTAGTAATCGCAGAAGATATTATTAATCGTATGAAGAATAAAGATAGGGTTGTTATCATACGAGAGGACTTGCCTGTAAATGTTTTGCGACCTATTTTGCATAATCTAGACTTTGTGTTAGGTGAGAGGACACATTCTATTATCAATTCTACAAGCATGTGTACTCCTTACTTTATGTTGACCTGTAAAATGGATTTTAGAAGTCATGATATTATTGGAAAAGGAATTGGTCTTCCGAATCAAATAATTGACCTTGATTCCCCACGCATTGATGATGTTACAGCAACGGTTATTAAAGGCATAAGTAATCGAAAATCCATAAAGCAACATTTGGAGTCATATAAGAGCATAGTTGCAAAAAGCAGAGAAACTTTATTATCTATTATTTGATATGCATCCTAATACAATAAAAGAAGTAATAAAGAGCGACCTATGTTTAGGTTGTGGTTTGTGCCATGTGATAAATGAAGACACAGATATTACAGAGAAAGATGGTAATTTGAAATCATCTTTCAAAAATACTGCATCAAAAGAAGATCATATAAAAGTATGCCCAGGTGCCGGTTATGATATAGAGGAAATGGGAAAGTCTATACATCAAGCTCCTCATTTCATTTATGAACTCGGTTATTATTCTTCTCTGCAGTTAGTGCATTCTACAGATGATGAAATTCTCAAACGCGCATCGTCAGGTGGTGCTATGACTGCGATTGCATTATATATGCTCGAGAGCGGAAAGGCAGATGGAATTATCTGCACAAAGTATACTTACCCTAACGGAAAGCCAAGACAAACGACTTATGTCGCAAGAACGAAAGCCGAACTTCTTGAAGCACAAGGTTCGAAATATTGCCCAACAAGCACCTTGTCTATTCTGACAGAATTAAAGGAAGGCGAGCGCTATGTGCTAATTGGAACGCCATGCCAAATTGCTGGTTGGCGTAAATACGCAAAATATTATAGCATAACCTTCGAGATTGTTCTTACAATTGCCAATTTCTGTGGTGGTTATCGCGATTACCGTGAAATGGACTATTTTGTCAAAGAAGTTGCGGGATTTAATACTGTTACACATTTCCAGCATAGAGGCGATGGCGTTCCTGGACAGATGCGTATTGTTAATGAAGAAGGAAAGGAATGGTCCTATCCTTATCCAGAATATGCAAAGCTGAGCCCTATCCAGAAAAACAACCGTTGCGTTTATTGTATTGATGCAACTGGCGAGTTGGCAGATTTTTCGTGTGGTGATGCTTGGTTGGATAGAGTAAAGACAACAAACCAAGTATGGTCAACAATTATTGCCCGAAACGAGAAAGCTGAAGCGATCCTTGCGCAGATAAAAACTGGTGGGTATATTGAGGTAGGCGAAATCTCACAAGATGAGGTTATCCTGTCCCAAAAGCTTAATATCACATCAAAGAAGTATCGACAATACAAGAGAATGAAAGTAAGCTCTTGGATGTTAAGGACCATACCAAATTGGCATCATAAAGTTTATGATGTTTCTGGTAACTATTTCAGTGAAATAAAGATTTTAGTTTCAAAATTCTTAGATAAACATATACGAAAAAAATGAATAGTTCTATAACGAGACAAGCAGAATGTCTTGTGTATCTTTTATAATTGTTTACATTATCAACGTTGTATTAAATTTACATAGATTCATGAAAGTGTTGTTTGTGCCGCCAATGGCGTTCCCATTGGAAATCGGTGGTTTCCAACATCAAGTAAGACAAATATTTGATGGCCTAAAGTCGCGAGGAATTGAAGTTGATTGGTATAATCTTATTTTAACAAACATTAGAGATTATGATATTGTACATTTCCATTCAATATCTTCAGCTTTTATTCCTATTTGCCATACAGCTAAATCATTAGGAATCCCAGTAGTCATTACACCTATGTTTGGAAGCAGAAAATTGTCTGATAATAAATTGAAGATGATAAATCTTATTTCAAATCTTCCTTACATGTTTGTTGATCATAAATCTATGCGTGAATTAATAAGCTCTGCAACGCATCTTGTTACATTGACACAATTTGAAAAAGATCGATTTGCAAGATTTTTCAATGTTGATTTAAACAATATTTCAATTATTGGGAATGGCATTGATGAATCATTTTTCTCACAACCTTGTTCAAATGTTGAAATTCCATTAGACAATTATATCTTAATAGTCGGTCGTATTGAGCACAATAAAAATCAAGAGTCTATTATTAAGATTGCAAAAAAAGAAAAATATAATCTGTTAATTGTGGGAGAAACAGGAATAGGTAGCGAATCATATACTCAGAACTGTAAAAAAATAGCAGAGGGATCAGAATCGATAGTTTTTTGGGGAGCAGAAAAAGATCGTGAAGTAATGAAGACTATCTACCAAAAAGCAAAAATGACAGTTATACCAAGTTTCTCTGAAATGTATCCTTTAGTCGCATTAGAAAGTTTGTCGCAAAACACAGCTGTTCTATGTACAAACAGGTGCGGATTATACCCAAAGACAATGGATGGATTATTTTATACCTCTCCAGAGTACAAAATACTTGAGAAAAAGATTACGGAGGTTTATGATAAGGCAGAAATACCAATCACTAAAAAGATTGATAGTTGGTTAGATATTGCAGATCAGCACATAATTCTATATGAAAGTATTCTTGCGTAATTTGTTCAAAAGGTTTACGACAGCCATTATTTAACTTCCATTTAAATGATAATAATACATAAACAATGGGGATAATCTTAAAAAATAAGTTGTTAACTATATATTACATAGTCTTATTATGTTTACTTACCCCGTTATTTGGTGTAGGTGACCCTCCTATGGCATTTAGATTGGTGTATTGTGTTGCTGCTATTATTCCTATAACCTTTTATAATGTCAAATTATTCCCTGTTGTAATGATGGTTTTATTTACAATAGCAAAATTTGGCATTGGTACACCTTTTATACCAACAGAACTATATTATTATACTTTTGTGTTTTTTATCGTCTATTGTATATCAAAATCTAAAAAGCCTGCTATACCTCTTCCTCATAGTATTATATGGCTATCAGCATTAGTCTTAATTGTAGACTTTGTTACATCCATGAAAATATCAATGTATGGATTTTCTTTACTTACTGTTTTAGTCTTTGCTAGATATATACAAAAAAGTGAAATGCCTAATTTTTCACTCTTTTTTTCGTATCTATTTATTATTGTATCAGTAGTTATTTCATTTGAATTTTTGTTCACGGATCGGTCATATACAATAATGCTGGATACATCAGAAGAACGTGTTATGTGGGTTGACCCTAATTATTTGGGGGGCGTTATAGGTATGGGGTGCTTAGTTGCTTTTAATTTACTGATGCAAAATTTCTCAAAATTCTTCCTTAGATTAGTTTTTGCAGGGGTTGTCGCTGTATCGTTTATCGTGTTATTGTATAATGGTTCAAGAGGAGCATTATTGTCAGTGGCGATTTCAATTTTATATTTATTTTGTGTATCTGATCAAAAAATAATATATAAAGTATTATTAGCCATGGTTTTGGCAACATTTCTCGTCTTTCTTTATAATAATGATTATTTTGAGATAATTGAGATGAGAATGGAAAATGAATCAGGTGGAGGTTCTGGCCGCTTGACGATTTGGGAGAACAAGCTCAACGCATTTAATAATGAAATAAACCCTTTGAGATGGATATTTGGTAATGGGTATGAAGGAGGTTATGCTCTTGGATATATAAATTATAATGGTGGTGCCGGTAGAGGTTTTCATAATGACTATCTTGCTCATTTGTGCGACTACGGCATAGTAGGCCTATGTTTGTTCCTTTCTGTTATGATTTCACCCTTGAAATCTGTGGGTTTTAAATGCAAAATGGCTAATGCTAGCATTCTCTTCCTATGTGTTAATTGCTTCACAATTGAGCCAATGACATTAGGTATGGTTATATATTTTATATTCTGGTTGTATGCAGTAAGTTTAGCCGATGATTATAAAAAGAAGAGTTATGGAATATGTTAGAAGATGTTTCTATTAGTAAAATATCAACATTAGCCGATGCATATAGATACAATAGGAATATAATGCATTCATCTAACACACCCGAAATAAGGCTTGGTATATATGAAAAAATTGATAATATCGGCTATAATAAGTTAGCAAACACGGATTATTGTGTAAAAAATATTATTGGAGATGTTTCCAGAGTATTACTATAGGGTCGAGCTTAGTTCAAAATGCCATAGCTTCAATTAAAAAGATAATAAGATGAAACAAGTGTATTATGTAATAGAAGATCAGGCTGCTGTGCAGGACTTTTATGCAGATGTTATTGGTAAAGGACTTGAAAAAGCAGGTTATTTTAAGTATGAAGCTATCTCAATAAAGGAGATTGATAATATTGATAAGAAATCCATTATTATCAGCATTTCACATTACCTTACGGTAAAGTTGTGGTCGAAGGGTTTCAAGAACATCATTTATTGGGTGCAAGGCTCTTCACCAGATGAGAGCTTTATGCGTAACAATTCTCATTGGCGAAAATTCATTATTTCGACAATTGAGCGCATAGCTTTGGCAAAAGCTAAGTATGTCTTCATGGTATCTGACTCTATGCATGAGCATTATAAGAGAAAATATAATAAGGACTTCTCTTATAAGACATATATCATGCCTTGCTATAATAGCGAACTCTCCAAAGAGCTGTTCTTTACGCCAGCTAAGTACGAGAATGAGGTATATTGTTATGTTGGGGGGTTGTCTGTTTGGCAGTGTTTCCCTGAGACAGTAGAATTGTATAAGAAGATAGAGGAGAAAAATCCTAATGCTTGCTTCAAAGTATTTACAGGCGATCAGGATAAAGCAAAGCAGATACTTACAGAAAAGGGCGTCAAGAACTTCGAGGTCAAGTATGTGACACCAGATAAGCTGGTTGGCGAGTTGGCATCTTGCAAATATGGTTTCATAGTTAGAGCTGAGTCTTCTGTAAACTATGTGGCGACGCCTACTAAGTTGTCTAATTATATAGCTGCCGGCCTCATTCCTATCGTGTCAAACACAGTTGGTTTCTTCGAGGAGATTTTGTGTAATGCTAAGAATGCAGTGGTTCTCAATGGTCAGAACGATCTTGATAAGATACTCGCTGTATCAAAGAAGGATACAAAAGCAGAAGAGGTCTATACTGAGTTTGATAGTCTTTTCGAGAAATTCTATAATACAGAAGAGCATATCAAACACATTGCAGAACAAATTAAGAATGTTAAATTTGTATAAATGAAGCATTCGTAGATTATATGGATACAAATAGTCTTGAATATGATTAGACAAGCAACAACGCAAGATCTACCTGCAATTGTACATGTTCATCGTGTATGCTTTGCAAATAGCTACTCCTCTCAATTATCATATTATCAGTCGGTTATAGGAGGAGGTGATTTGCTGATTTCCTTTTATTTAGAGTATATGAAAGATAATCCAGAACTGTTTGTGGTGGCAGATGATGAGGAGAAAGGCATCGTGGGTTTCTGTATGGGATACTATATGGATAAAGATGATCAGATGCAAAACTTCCTTCATAACAATCGCATTAAGGTGATATGGAAAACAATGCTATTAATGCTAGCGGGAAATAAGCCAACATGGAATAAAGTACTTGCTCGTTTCAAACACAGACCATCGGTCAGTGACTGGGTAATAGTGAATGATAAATATGAACAAATATTAAATAGCCAGCGGGGCGATTTACTCTCTGTCTGCGTGTTACCTGATTGTAGAGGTAAAGGGTATGCACAAGATATGATGGAAAAGTTTTTGGCAGCTATGAAGGAGCGTGGACGCCGACTGTGCTTGCTCTCGGTCGAGACCAATAATCTTAGAGCACGAAGGTATTATGAACGTAATGGGTTTGAACTCTACAGAAAGAGAGGTGGGGAAGGTCTCACATACATGAAACTATTATAATGGTAGTTGCAATGCATCAAATAAAACGGTGGTACCTTATGCTTTCAGGTAAAAGTGTATGGCATGTGAATCAAGATATAGGTAAGTGCTTTCTAAAAGATGAGATTAAGGGGTACTATAATAATATGACAGAGAAGGTAACAAAGGTGCCAGAACTGTTGAATAGTGATGAATTACCGAAACTTAATCTTGAAGGAGGCAAGTTTACATTCTTCCCTGTCGCAATATTTCAGTATGGTTTGGGCGCATATGATTTATACTTGCAGACGCATGACGAGCGTTATGTACGTAAGTTTATGCAGTGCGTAGATTGGGCTATTGAACATGAAGACGAAAAAGGACGTTGGAATAACTTCTCACATTACTGTCCAGAAACTCCGTATAGTGCAATGGCTCAGGGGGAAGGTGCTTCTCTTCTTATTCGAGCTTATAAATACACAGGGAAGACTGATTATCTAAATGCAGCAAAAAAAGCATTAGCATTTATGCTTTTACCACTTACGGACAGGGGGACTTCTAAATACGAAGGTGATGATATATATCTAATGGAGTATACCTTTAAAGGTATGGTAATGAATGGAAGTATTTTCTCTTGGTGGGGATTATATGATTACGTGCTTGTCAGTAAGGATGAAGGTATATATAAAAAGATAATGGAAAGAACTCTCCAAACGTTAATCAAGGTGCTTCCCATGTTCAAATGTACATATTGGAGTATGTATAGTATGGATGGTTTGATTGCGAGTCCATTCTATCATAACCTTCATATCGCTCAGATGCAAGCTATGTATGAACTTACTGGAGAACCAATTTTTGATGAGTATGCCAAATGTTGGGAACGACAGCAAAAGAATCCAATTTGCAAAGGACTTGCATTTATAAAGAAATCAATTCAAAAAATTCTTGAGAAATGAGAATTTTATTAATCTCCAATCAGCATCCTAATAAACAAGGTATTGGTAATCCTGTCATGTGTAGGATGAAGAATGCTCTTTCAGAAGATTCTCGAATAGAGAAGGTTGAGTTTTTACCGTTTTATAATTCATTGAGTTCTTTGAAGATAATAAGAAAGGTGTCTAAGCAGTATGATCTTGTTCATATACATTTTGGAGGATTGTATGCTTTGATAATATGGTTCCTTTTGATTGGAGTTCATTGCAAGAAGTTTATCACCTTCCACGGTACTGATATACATGCAAAGGCACTAAAAACAGCAAAGGGTTGGAAGGAACGATTGAAAATTCGTTTGAATCAAAAAGCTTCTTTCTTAAGTATTAAATTGTTTGACAAGTGTGGATTTGTAGCCAAGGAGATGATGGCTTATGTCCCCTCCTGTTTAGCAAAACAAATGGCTGGGAAGGCTTTTATTCAGTTATTGGGTGTTGATTATTCTACTTTTAGGATAATAGACAAAGATATGGCTCAGGAGTATCTGGGATTAGAACATAAGAAATATGTCCTGTTTTCTGATGTTAGTAATACTAGCATTAAAAGACGTGACATCGCTGAAAATATCGTAAGAGAATTAGGTCCCGATTACAATTTGTTGATAATGTGTGGTGTAAAACCTGATGAAGTGCCTTATTATATCAATGCTTGTGAGTTTGCATTGTTGACATCTGATGAAGAGGGCTCTCCAAACATTATTCGCGAGGTTCTTTCATTGAATAAATCTTTTTTTAGTGTGGAAGTAGGCGATGCGGCAAAGCAGCTTGAAGGGTTGCATAACTCATGTATAATAAGCCGAAATCCACAAGAGGCGGCAAGACAAATTTGTAATGTACTTATTAATGAATATTCGGATAATACTCGTTTATCTCTGCAATATTGTTTGGATTTTTCAAGAATATCTCGCAGGGTTATAGATTTATACTTAAGTTGAAATAGAAAAGACTAAACGATTAATATGGGCAGACGCCTTGAAGGGATATCTTATACTTACAGTTATTCTTGGTCATGCAATTCAATATTGTTTGCCAGATGGTCAATGTGAGGTTAATTATTGGTGGAAATTGATTTATTCGTGCCATATGGCTGCTTTTATTGCTATAAGTGTATTTGTAAGTTCTAAATCAAAAGCGGGATGTTGTAAAAGAAGATATTATCAGTTATTTATTCCTTTTGTGTTGTGGTCGTTGATATATTGGGGAACAAAGGGAGGGGACTTTGCAACATTGGCAAATATATTTTTGAGACCTGATGGATATTTATGGTTCTTATGGGTTCTTTTTGTTATTAGTTTATTGTTTGTTAGTGCAATTGGGATATCTAAAAAGCTACGTATAAAATTGGAGTATGTTGTATTCTTTTTGTGTTTACTACTGGTTGGTATTATGATTGTTACTGATTTTCGATTATTTGGATATCAGTTTATTGCTTATTATTTTCTATTCTATGCAATCGGTTATTTCGCAAATAGATTTAAAGAATATTTGGTTTCGAACAATTGGTATCTAATTTCTTTATTCTGTATTTGGATAATTCTTGCGTCATTTTGGAGTATGCATGATTTACCATTCTTCCTAAGCAATATACCATTTATACCGGCATCACTTTTGCAATATGGATATAGGTTTATAACTGCTTTTGTTGCAATCATATTTTTACTATCTTTTGGGACTAAATACTTGAATTCAGATAAAAATCAGAGAATGATTGTTTGTTGTGGTAATATGTCCTTAGGCTTATATGCCGTTCACTATGTATTAATAATACCTTTATGTCAATTTATCACGTCTATCATACCCAATACTAGCGCAATATTTCAAATAACAATAGCCTTTTTTGTCGCCATACTGGTATCATACTTAATAGTTCTTCTTTTGTTAAATAACAGAATGTTTTCACGATTTTTATTAGGTAAAATGTAATTATGAAAATAGTGAATATTACGGGTGGATTGGGGAATCAGATGTTTCAATATGCCTTTGCAATGGCATTGAAGTTTAGAAATCCACAAGAAGAAGTGTTTGTAGATATACAACACTACAATACTATCTTCTTTAAGAAGTTCAAGGGGATAAACTTGCATAATGGATATGAGATTGATAAGGTATTTCCCAAAGCGATATTACCGGTAGCCGGTGTAAGACAGTTGATGAAGTTTTCGTATTGGATTCCTAACTATATATTGTCACGATTGGGAAGAAAGTTCTTACCAATTAGGAAAAAAGAGTACATACCTCCTTACAGTATGAACTATTCATATGACGAGAAGGCTTTGAATTGGAAAGGGGATGGCTATTTTGAGGGATATTGGCAGAGTTATAATCATTTTGGAGACATTAAGGAAGAACTGCAAAAGGTATATGCTCATCCAAAACCTAACCAATATAATGCGGCGCTCATCTCAAATTTGGAGACCTGCAATTCTGTAGGCATCCATGTAAGAAGAGGTGATTACCTTGCAGAACCAGAATTTCGCGGAATCTGTGGATTGGATTATTATGAGAAGGGGATAAAAGAGATATTGAGTGATGGAAAAAAGCATGTATTCTTCATCTTTAGCAATGATATGCAATGGTGTCAAGAGAATATTACTCCTCTTGTGAGTGATAATCGCATTGTATTTATATCGGGCAATAAAGGTAAGGATAGCTGTTGGGATATGTTCCTGATGACTCATTGTAAGGATTTGATAATTGCCAATAGCTCATTCAGTTGGTGGGGAGCATTCCTTAATAAGAAGGTTGATCGTGTGATTTGTCCGAAGCCATGGTTGAATAGGGATTGTAATATAGATATATATAATCCGAGTTGGACATTGATTCCATGTTATTCTGAAGATTGATGAAGGTATTATTAATTTCAATTTGTGTGTTTTTTTTTACATTCTCACGCTAATTGAAAAGAGAATCCCAAGGTTGTTGTATGGCATTTTAGATTCAGCAGGGTCTGTGAAAAAAAAGCAATGTAGTAAATTGAAAATCAGAATATTGTAATGATTTGATAAAAAAGTGTATAGTAATTGTGATGGGGGATTAGATGAGGACTAAGAACATATTAAAACGTCAGTTGGTCGAGTAAGTGACTTATCTAACCTGAATAGCAATAGTCGATATAAACTAATAATTATGCAGAATTACGGATTAGTATCAATTATAACACCTACATGGGCTTGTGCGAAATTTATTTGCGAGACTATTTATAGTATTCAAGCTCAGACATATCAAAATTGGGAATTATTGATTCAGGATGACTGTTCAACAGATAATACATACCTTGTGGTAGAACCACTAGCTAATTTGGATTCACGTATTAAGTACCAGTGTAACGAGAAGAGATCGGGTGCTGCCATTACTCGTAATAATGCGTTAAAGCGTGCAAATGGGCGCTGGATAGCATTTTTGGACAGTGATGATTTATGGCTTCCTGAGAAACTTGAGCGTCAGTTGAAGTTCATGGTGCAGAATAATTATGCGTTTACTTACCATGAGTACATAGAGATGAGTGAGGAAGGTAACGACCTCGGGGTGTACGTGAGTGGCAAGAAGCGGGTAAATGAATTAGATATGTATATTTGTTGCTGGCCTGGATGTTTGACAGTGATGTATGATATGGAGAAAATTGGGCTCATTCAGATCAAGGATGTGTGCAAGAACAACGATACTGCCATGTGGTTGAAGGTAGTGCAGAAGTCGCCTTGCTATCTGCTACAGGAGAATTTGGCTCGCTATAGGAGACGTGCTGTATCTATTACCCCTAAACCTCTGTATAAACGTATATGGGCACATTATCCGCTGTTTCATGTGGCAGAGGAGATGCATCCGGTTAGGGCTACATATTGGGTGCTGATGAATGTGTTAGGGAATACTTTCAAGAAGATATTTTATGTGAAGCATTATGATGTAAGGGGATAATGAATAGTTTATTTAAACAGATTCAACGATCTTGAATTGTTTAAGGAGCATACTTTTCACTGAAAAAATTATAAGAAACTTTTAATATTGAAGAAACATATTATGAATATACAATTGCGTAATGTGCCTTTCAGTCCCCCAGATATGACGGAGGCAGAGGCAAATGAAGTGCGTGATGCCATCCTTTCAGGATGGATCACCACAGGTCCTCGTACCAAGAAACTGGAGAAAAAAATCTCTGAGTATGTACACACGCAAAAAACTGTATGCTTGAATTCAGCTACGGCTGCTATGGAGATGGTGTTACATCTATTGGGGATAGGTCCTGGTGATGAAGTAATTGTTCCTGCATATACTTATACTGCTAGTGCATCTGTAGTTACCCATGTTGGGGCAACAATTGTGATGGTGGATGCGCAAAGCGATTGTGTGGAGATGGATTACAACAAATTAGCCGATGCTATTACAGAGAAAACTAAAGTAATTGTGCCTGTGGACTTGGCTGGTATTTGTGTGAATCTGGACAAAATCTATGAGGTGATAAACAGCCCTGAGATTAAAGCGAAATTTACTCCCAGCAATGATATACAGAGAAAGATTGGTCGTATCATTGTGTCTAATGACTGCGCTCATTCATTTGGTGCAAATCGTCATGGTAAGATGGCAGGTGAGATAGCAGATTTTAGTTCTTTTAGTTTCCATGCAGTGAAGAACTTTACAACAGCAGAAGGCGGTGCGCTTACTTGGAATCTGCCTTTCGGTCAAGAAAAAGTGGAACTCCAACAGGTATATTGTGGTTCGCCTGTGCCATTTATTGAAGGTGAGACATGGAATGAGTTTTTGTATCGACTATCTCAGTTGTTCTCGCTTCATGGTCAAAATAAAGATGCTCTTGCAAAGACAAAATTTGGTGCTTGGGAATATGACATCATCGGTCCTTGGTATAAATGTAACATGACTGACATAATGGCTGCTATGGGGTTAATACAATTTGAGCGTTACCCTACAATGCTGAAACGTCGTCGTGCTATCATAGAGAAGATGGATGTAGCTTTCGCAGACCTGAATGTTACTACTCTCAAGCATTATGGTGATGATTGGGAAGGTAGTGGTCATCTCTATATGGTACGTTTGTCAGGGCATTCTCGTAAGGAGGTTAACATTGTTATTGAAAAGATGGCAGAACGTGGTATTGCAACAAACGTACACTATAAACCCCTGCCTATGATGACAGCATATAAAGCATTGGGATTCGATATCGTTAACTTCCCTAATGCGTATCACCTTTTCGAAAATGAAATTACATTACCACTTAATACCCGTATGACAGATGAAGATGTCGATTATGTTATCGAGAATTTTGTTGAAATTGTAAAGTCATTGTGATGAAAAGACTTTTTGATATTCTAGTAAGTGGCTGTGGGCTTATTTTTCTTAGTCCCTTGTTTTTAGTACTAGCAATTTGGATTAAGTTGGATTCGAAAGGGCCGGTGTTTTACTGTCAGGTGCGTGTAGGAAAAAGAAATAAAGATTTTCGTATTTTTAAGTTTCGCTCTATGCGGGTGGGGGCTGACAAGGGAAGTTTGGTCACTATTGGAGGACGTGATCCTCGTGTGACGAAATCGGGCTATATTATTCGTAAGTATAAGTTTGATGAGCTTCCTCAGTTGATCAACGTATTTATAGGTGATATGAGTCTAGTAGGACCTCGTCCTGAAGTACGGCACTATGTAGATTACTGGACACCAGAACAGATGCATGTGTTAGATGTTCGCCCGGGTATCACCGATCCTGCATCAATAAAGTTTCGTAACGAAAATGAGTTGATGGAGAAAGCTGTAGATCCAGAAAGCTACTACATTAATGTGATTATGCAGGAGAAAATAAAACTGTATTTGGAATATGTACAGAATGTCAGTTTTGTTTATGATATAAAACTCATATTCCAAACTTTCAAAGTTATTGCTATAGAAAGATGACAACAAGAGGTGGTGACAAAGCTGAACTTCCTTTTAAGATAGATAACTTCTTTCACACATAATTGTAGCAAAGGTCATGGCTCTTTCATTTTAAAAGTGGCGAAATCTCAAAGTTTCTGACAGATAGACTCTTCGCAATCGTATGCCTACTTATTAGATATTGCATTGACAATAACTTAATGCAATGGGAAAAATATAAATAAAAGAGGAACAAAGATTTGGGCATTTAACCAAAGTTTAAATGAAAGAGTCGTGCTTTCGGTCATACATTCACATCTAATCTTTTGTTCGCAACAAATATCTATAGAATAGGTATTGGATGTGAGGATGTAGCAAATATTGTGTGTAAAATAAAAAAAATGATTAATGAATAAAATGAAAAAGGTAGCTTTAATATCTGGAATCACCGGTCAGGATGGTTCGTTTTTAGCCGAGTTTTTAATTGAAAAAGGATATGAAGTACATGGTATCCTTCGTCGATCTTCTTCTTTTAATACCGGACGTATCGAGCATCTTTACTTAGATGAGTGGGTACGTGACATGAAAAAGGAGCGTTTAGTCAATCTTCATTATGGAGATATGACGGATTCCAGTTCTTTGATCCGTATTATCCAGCAGGTACAGCCGGATGAAATTTACAACCTAGCCGCACAAAGCCATGTGAAAGTTTCTTTTGATGTACCGGAATATACAGCCGAAGCGGATGCCATTGGTACACTTCGTATGCTGGAAGCTGTTCGTATCCTTGGAATGAAGAAGACAAGGATATATCAGGCTTCGACTTCCGAATTATTCGGTTTGGTCCAGGAAGTTCCACAGAAGGAAACTACTCCATTCTATCCCCGTTCTCCGTATGGAGTAGCCAAACAATATGGTTTTTGGATAACCAAGAACTATCGTGAAAGCTATGGCATGTATGCTGTAAACGGAATCCTTTTTAATCATGAAAGTGAACGTAGAGGAGAGACTTTCGTAACCCGTAAGATAACATTGGCCGCTGCCCGTATTGCGCAAGGGCTTCAGGACAAACTTTATTTGGGTAATCTGAACTCACTTCGTGACTGGGGATACGCCAAGGACTATGTTGAGTGCATGTGGCTGATCCTTCAGCATGACACTCCTGAAGACTTTGTAATTGCTACGGGAGAATATCACACTGTACGTGAATTTACGACACTGGCTTTCAAAGAAGTCGGCATTGAACTTCGTTGGGACGGTGAAGGAGTGGATGAGAAGGGTATTGATGTATCGACCGGAAAAGTATTGGTTGAAGTCGATTCTAAGTATTTTCGTCCTGCTGAAGTAGAACAGTTATTGGGTGATCCTACGAAAGCACGTACATTACTTGGCTGGAATCCCACCAAGACTTCTTTCTCCGAACTGGTAAAAATTATGGTATCGCATGATATGAAGTTTGTGAAGAAGCTTCACATGAAAGAACTGATGAATAGAGAAGAATAAGAATGGATAAGAATACGAAAATCTATGTAGCGGGACACCATGGCTTGGTGGGTTCCGCTATCTGGAATAATTTGCAGCGTCGTGGTTACATGAATCTTGTAGGACGCTCTCATAAAGAGTTGGACCTTCTTGATGGCGTGGCCGTAAAACAATTCTTTGATGAAGAACAGCCTGATGCAGTTGTCCTTGCCGCTGCGCACGTCGGTGGTATCCTTGCAAACTTGCAGTATCGTGCCGATTTTATCTATCAGAATCTCCAGATTCAGCAGAATGTGATAGGGGAGAGCTTCCGTCATAACGTAAAGAAACTGCTTTTCCTGGGTAGTACCTGTATTTATCCTCGTGATGTCGCACAACCAATGAAGGAAGACGCTTTGCTGACTTCTCCTTTGGAATATACGAATGAACCTTATGCCATTGCCAAGATTGCTGGTTTGAAGATGTGCGAAAGCTTCAATCTTCAGTATGGCACGAATTACATTGCCGTGATGCCTACCAACCTTTATGGTCCGAATGATAATTTCCATTTGGAGAACAGTCATGTTCTACCTGCCATGATTCGCAAGATTCATCTGGCTAAATGTCTGAATGAGGCTGATTGGGAGTCAGTTCGTAAAGATATTGACTTGCGTTCTGTGGAAGGTGTGACCGGCAGTAACTCTGATGCTGAAATATTGGATAAATTGGCAAAATTTGGCATTACTCCTGAATCGGTTACACTTTGGGGTACCGGTACACCCATGCGTGAATTCTTGTGGAGTGAGGAGATGGCTGATGCGAGCGTTCATGTATTATTGAACGTTGATTTCAAGGATACCTATACGGAAGGTAGTAGAGACATTCGTAACTGCCATATCAATGTTGGTACAGGTAAAGAAGTCAGCATCCGTGAAGTTGCCGAAATGATCATGAAGAAAGTTCAATTTAAGGGTGATTTGCGTTGGGATAGTTCTAAGCCTGACGGTACGATGCGTAAGTTGACGGATGTATCGAAGTTACACAGTTTAGGCTGGCATCATAAGGTTGAGATTGATGAAGGAGTTCAGCGCCTTTATGACTGGTATTTATCTATGAAGAGTACTGGTATACAGGTATATTAACGTTTGCATATATACTGCTCATGAGAAAGGAACAATCCATATTGAAAATAGATGTAGAGGAGGATATCTTTGAATACGATATTGTTTTTCCTAGTAACTCTTTTAAAGATTCTGATAAACATCTTTCGGAAATAGAAAAGAGAATATGCGAAAACAATAAAATAATAAATGAAATAAATGATGAAATCGATAATCTAACAAATCATGCGGATAAGTTCGATTATATGATTGCGGTGTCAAGCGGCGTGATTTGTGGGGTAATAGATTCGTTTTTCATTGGCGAATGGAATTTCATTGATGCAAAAGTCTCTTCTGATATAATAATAAATAATAAGGTCTTAAGTTATGCTCGTAAATGCGGATATAAAGGAGATAGACTGAAAGAAGCAATATCATTTTTGGAGAGGAAGTTTCCTTTGGCTGGCGATTCAACATGGAAAGGCTCAGGGAATGGTATAAGTGAAAGAGAGCACCATTTGGATGATTTCAGCCATCATCCAACATTTGTGGGGCTAATATTTTGTATAGTGAGCCAATTCACAAAGACTGCAATGTATTCTAATAGTGAAGGAGAATTTGTAAAATTACCGATAACTATAGATGAAAATGGAAACCTTGAAGGAAAAACTCCGGCGGCAAAAATTTCTGCCGGTATTTTGAATTGGTTGATAAATGTAGCGCGAAATAGAAAGGGGCATTTATTCAGTGATATGGCCGGAAGTAAACATACCCCTGGTGGAGGAATGGGGATTCCCGGTCCTATTGTATCGTTACTAAAGGAGCTTTCGGCTTTGCCAATGATTAATGATTCAGGTTTGGCCAAAAATATAGCAAAAGCATATAAGAAAGGGATTGGTGCTGAAAAAGGACAACTGGACTTAGGTTGTTTGAATGCCTTATTTGAAGGTGCTTCAAGCAAGATGGACCTAAGAACGGAGAATGCTGTGACCAGTGAATTAAAAAGGCAAGCGTTACCTGTTGTTATCAACGAATTGATAGTCCGTACTTTTTATTTTGTTAGAAACTTGATCTCGGAGATTAAAGTTAAAAAGAGTCTGATGAATATAGACTGGAAAAAGGTCATGCCATTTAAGAATCGGACCATAATCAGAATGTTGACCATTGCTACCGGTACGTTTACAGCTATCGATCTGGCTGATGCTGCAATTAGGTCTGCTATTAAATCAGGAGGTGAACCGATGACCTTTTTGAAAAATTTTGTCCTTCGAGTGAATTTTGTTGGAGTAGGACGATTTGCCATTGCCATTGGGCAAGACACATTGATGGGGTATAAAAATGAGTATTATCGTAAGAAGAGAATTAAAGTAATGATAGAACAAATCTTTCTTCTTGAGGCGAAAGCCTATTTTAAACAATCTGACATGTGGATTTCCGCAATTAATACAGACAAAGCAATAGTAGATACCTGGAGTATAATGGAAGAATCTATTGTTTTCTACCAAGAGTCGATGATTGAAATATCAGATAGTATGAAAGGTATTGAGAAAGTGTTGTCGGCAGCTAACAAAAAGAATCCAGAGCAAATGAAACAGATGGTGGATATACTTAAATTTAATTGATAATGGAAAATATAATTGACGATAAGCAGGAATATGCTCTTATTGATGATATAGATGAACTAAATAAATCAGCAAAGGTCTCTGACTTACCAACGGAAGTTGAAGATCAGTTTAAAAAACTGAGTGAGTTAAGAAGTAAAGTGCTTCAAGCAGATCAAAATGCCAGAGAATCGGAGTTGTCTGCAAAAGATGCAGAAAAAATAAAAGTGCATTGGTACAATGGAAAAACAGATGCCATAGAAGCATTGCAGAATGCAACTGTTAAACTTGCAACTGCTCAGATATCAACGGCTGAAGCTTTAGAATTGACGTTTTTATATCAGAAAAAAATAGCCGTTATGGCAAAGAATCTATTTGCGCTAGGTTGTATGAATATAGCTGCTAATCGTACAGTTGTCAGAGAATTGCAGTTAAAATTGGAGAACGCTTCGCAAGAGGAACTGGATGAGTTGTCTAGACAGGAACTAGAGAACACTCTTAAACAATTAAAAGCCCAGCAAGACATTATGTTTAAAGTAGAGAAATATGGAGAGTTCTTGAAACAGCATGAACTGAGATTAAATGAGCTTAATAATCAAATAGAAAAAAGTCAGATATTGAAAGATAAGAGATTTTTGAATTCGACTTTTTATAAGATTAGTATAGGAATAATAGCGATATCCAGTTTGGTATGCAGCCTTATTCTTTGATGATAATTCGTATTTAATATATTCAGGAAAATAATCTAATAAATATGCGTATATGAGAAAAATAAACCAAAGAAACATTTTAATATTGTTATTGATTCTGCTCCTTACAGCTTGTCAATCATATAAAAAAGTGCCTTACTTGCAGGATGCGGAAGTAGTACTGTATAGTACTCAGAACGAGCAATTGTATGATGCAAAGATCATGCCCAAAGACTTGTTGACTATTGTAGTGTCGTGTACCAGTCCTGAATTGGCAGCGCCTTTCAATCTGACGGTGGCTACACAAGGTAATGTTGCTTTGAATTATACGACTACTCAGCCTGTTCTGCAGCAATACCTGGTAGATAATGAAGGTAATATAAACTTTCCTGTGTTGGGAGAACTGCATGTAGGCGGATTAACCAAGAAGGCAACCGAACAGATGATTGTGGAAAAGCTGAAACCTTATATAAAGGAAACGCCTATTGTAACAGTACGTATGGTGAATTATAAGATTTCCGTGATCGGAGAAGTTGCCCGTCCGGGTACATTTACGATTTCCAATGAAAAAGTGAACATTCTAGAAGCTTTGGCTATGGCGGGTGATATGACTGTATATGGTCTGCGTGATGACGTGAAACTGATACGGGAGAATGCCAATGGCAAGCAGGAAATTATTCCTTTGGATCTGAATAAGGCGGAGACTATTCTTTCTCCTTATTATTATCTGCAACAGAATGATATCATCTATGTAACTCCCAATAAGGCGAAAGCTCGAAATTCGGATATTGGTACTAGTACGAGCCTTTGGTTCTCTGCTACTTCTATCCTTGTTTCTATTGCCAGTTTATTGTTTAACATCTTGAAATAAAAAGAAAGAGGCATGAAAGAAGAAAATCAAAACGTGAAGGGACGTGAAATGACTGAGGAACAGATCGATTTCCGGGCACTGCTTTTTAAATATATTATTCACTGGCCCTGGTTTGTAGGTGCTGTGTTGCTATGTTTGGTTGGTGCGTGGTTTTATCTGCACTGGGCTACCCCGATCTATAATATTTCCGCCACTGTTCTGATAAAAGATGAGAAGAAGGGCGGAGGTGCGGGACTTTCTTCGGAACTGGAGGATATGGGGTTAAGTGGTCTGATGACATCTTCTAAAAACATTGATAACGAACTGGAGGTTCTGCGTTCGAAAACCTTGGTAAAAGAGGTTGTGAATCAGTTGGGACTATATATAACTTATAAAGATGAGGATGAGTTTCCTGCTAAAGGTCTATATAAGACATCTCCGGTGCAGGTGAGCCTAACTCCTCAAGAGGCTGAAAAATTGAATGCACCGATGATGGTGGAAATGACTTTGCAGCCTGAAGGTAGTATGGATGTGAATGTGACTGTAGGTGAGAAGGGTTATCAGAAGCATTTTGAGAAGTTGCCTGCTATCTTTCCAACTGATGAAGGCACGCTGGCCTTCTTTCAGGCTGTTGATTCGGTTACTTTGCAGGATGGGACAAGAGTTCCTCAGATAGAGAAGGACGTACGTCATATAACTGCGACAATAAACAAACCGATGAGAGTGGCAAGAGACTATTGTAAAAGCCTGTCTATTGCTCCTACTTCTAAGACTACTTCTGTAGCCGTAATTTCGTTGAAGAACTCCAGTTTGCAGCGTGGACAAGATTTTATTAATCAATTACTGGAGATGTATAATCGCAATACGAATAATGATAAAAACGAGATTGCCCAGAAGACGGCTGAGTTTATTGATGAACGTATTGGCATTATTTCAAAAGAATTGGGTAGTACGGAAGCTAATCTGGAGTCTTTCAAGCGTGATGCAGGTATCACGGATTTGACGAGTGAAGCTCAGATAGCCTTGGCTGGTAATGCTGAGTATGAAAAGAAAAGTGTGGAGAACCGTACTCAAATCAGCTTGGTAAATGACTTGCGTAAATACTTGCGAGGCAATGAATACGAAGTCTTACCGAGTAATGTAGGTTTACAGGATGCTGCCTTGATTGGAGCCATTGAACGTTATAACGAAATGCTTATTGAGCGTAAACGCCTGTTGCGTACATCAACAGAGAATAACCCTACGATTGTGAATTTGGATACGAGTATCCGTGCTATGAAAGCCAATGTACAGGCTACCCTTGAAGGAACCTTGCAGGGGTTGATGATTACCAAAGAGAGCCTTGACCGTGAAGCAAGTCGCTATTCCCGTCGTATCAGCAACGCTCCGGGTCAGGAACGTGCTTATGTAAGCATCGCCCGTCAGCAGGAGATTAAAGCCGGATTGTATCTGATGTTATTACAGAAGCGCGAAGAGAATGCGATTGCACTTGCTGCTACTGCCAATAATGCGAAAATTATCGATGAAGCAATAGCTGACGATATTCCGGTATCTCCCAAACGTCCTATGATCTATTTGATCGCATTGGTACTGGGCATCGGAATTCCGGTTGGCATCATCTACTTGGTTGAATTGACTAAATTCAAGATCGAAGGTCGTGCCGATGTGGAGAAACTGACGAGCGTACCAGTTGTCGGTGATATTCCATTAACTGATGAGAAGAATGATAAGAATGGTTCTATCGCCGTCTTCGAGAACAAGAATAATCTGATGAGTGAAACCTTCCGTAATATTCGAACCAATCTTCAGTTTATGCTCGATAATGATCAGAAGGTGATCCTTGTGACCTCAACTGTCAGTGGTGAAGGAAAATCATTCGTATCGTCGAACCTAGCTATCAGTCTTTCTCTTTTGGGAAAGAAAGTAGTGATTGTCGGGCTCGATATTCGTAAACCAGGACTGAATAAAGTTTTCCAACTCTCTAATAAGGAGAGAGGTATTACTCAGTATCTTTCCAATCCTGAAACGGATTTGATGGAGCTTGTTCAATCTTCTGATGTAAATAAGAATCTGTTTATTCTTCCGGGTGGTACTGTTCCTCCTAATCCAACGGAACTGTTAGCCCGTAACGGCCTGGACAGAGCGATAGAAACCTTGAAGAAGAACTTCGATTATGTCATCCTTGATACTGCTCCTATCGGCATGGTGACGGATACCTTATTAATCGGCCGTATAGCAGACTTGTCAGTTTACGTATGCCGTGCTGACTACACTCATAAGGCGGAATATACATTGATCAATGAACTGTCTTTTGAGAAGAAGCTACCTAATCTTTGTACTGTCATTAACGGTGTAGACCTGAAGAAGCGAAAATATGGTTATTACTACGGCTACGGTAAGTATGGCAAGCATTACGGATATGGTAAACGTTATGGTTACGGCTATGGATATGGTCAGACCAAAAGTGAAAGAAAAGACTAGTAAATTTGAAATAAAATATGAAAAAAGCGTAGGAAATGGGTGAATAATTTTGTATCTTTATTGCTTATAAACCAAGTATAAAGAGACAATGAATCAACCGGATTTTGTAGTGAAATGCTACAATAAACAAGACTTAGCCCAAATGTATTTCCCTGATATAACTGTTCGCGCTTCAGTAAATAAACTTCGTCGCTGGATGCGTAGATGTCAACCATTAATGGATGAGATACTTTCTACGGATTTTCATCCGAAAACGAAAGCTTTTTCTGTGCGGGAAGTAAGGTTAATCACCTACTATTTGGGTAAGCCGGGAGATTTGTAACCCCAAATCTTTTTTATTCATTCAACAAAAAACTACGGGAGGCAGCACTTTCGCCATCTCCCGTAGTTTTTTTATAATCCTAAATATTCCTTTCTCGGATCGTAGCAAGGACATGCCTTGTGGATCGTAGCACTCAGCTGATAATGTCCCGCTATCTGCGCCTCCGGATACTGATGCTTGAGAATCGTCAACAGATCGAGCAGAGCAAAGCGTTGTGCCGTAGTTCTCGTATCCGCCGGTCTGCCATTTTCATCCAGCCCGCCTTCATAACAAATCCCGATACTATGCCTGTTAAATCCACGCACATGGGCACCGATTTCGGAGACGGGACGACAATGATGAAGAACTCCGTCCCGGGTGATATAAAAATGATAGCCAATATCACGAAAACCCCGTTGCAAATGACATTCTCGAAGCCGTTCTACAGGGAAGGAAACATTGCAGCGCGTAGCGCTGCAATGAATCACCAACAACTTAATCTCTCTCGGGAGATACTCATCTTTAGAACTTTCCATGCGGATGTATTACAGATGAGTCGTACAGGACGTTACCCCGATAGCAGAAATGATAGACGTTGCAATTGTCACAATGAACTGAAGAATATTCTTCCAAACTTGCTTTTTCATACAATTTTAATCTTTAATAGTAAATAATGATTGATTAAACAGTCGGGTCCGGAGCTTCATCGCCATCGTCACCTGAACCACCGCCGGGCTGATCGCCCTTACCATCGTCCGGCAACGGTTCGTCTCCCGAATCGGGCTTACCGTCACTCTTATACAGTGCAAAGTCCAGCGTTTTACACAACTTGCGGAGATCACTTCCCGGATAGAAAAGCACTTTACCTTTCTCGATACACGATGCCTTGAATTCCTTCTCCGTTGCGGTAGCCGTTGCCGTCTTAAGACTCATGCGGAAATTCCCCAGATCGCCCATCTGAACGATATTCCCTTCATCCAGTACATTGACGATTTCGAGCAGAAACTCTCCGATACAACCTTCCAACTCGCCTTTTGAATAAGACGAACGTTCGGTAATACGTTTGCAGACCTCCTTGACGGTCACTTTCCGTCCGCTACGTGCCACTGCATAATACTTGGGAGCTTCACTAGGTTTCAACAGGTTCTTGCGAGCCATAACAACATAATTCTGTGCCATAATTTTTAATACTTAATACTTATTACTTAATACTTATTACCTGTAACCGATTACACAACAAAGATACTACATGGGCAAGTGCCCGTGATGTGCAGTGACGCACACAGACGCACTGATAAAAGGAAAAAACATTGAGAAGATTGTATTGAATCTTCCCAATGTTTGCATCCGATCATTGAGAAGGTTTTTTCAAACTTCCCAATGTTTTCAGAGAGTCTTCAAAAGGACAAAAGGACAAAAATGACAGATAGGACTATTTTATGAGATCTTCTGATACTTTCCATGAGATATCTTATTGATTTTGACGCCAATGAACGATTTTATCAGCCTGCTGATCTTGCGGTGGCTGAAATCGTATTTTACGCCGATCTGCATTGCATCTTCGGTAGTGAATGTTTCTGGCAACTCGCCGATGAACTTCCGTGTACTGTTCGGATCTTTCAACGGATGGAGCTGGGAAGACGGCATGGAAGACAATAATAGCCTGCTATGCTCATAACAGCAGAGAACGATCTGGAGAGAACGATCGAAATCTACATCCTCACAATAGATATCCGGTGCGCCATCATTCGCCTCGAACTGGCGGATGCGTGCCTGGATCATGCTGATGCGCATCACAAGACAGGCATACCGCTTGACAACGGCCTGAAGGTCATCGTTACCTTCCAGAACCACTTCGGCAAGCAGCTTAGAAAACGTATGATTCAGATAATCCCATTGAGAACGGCTGAAGTGAAACAATACAGGATGATTCTTGCAGAAATGATAAAGCTCGAAGACACGATGTGCCAGCGGTTTGAAAGACTCTTCGAGCGAGATACTGTCATCTCCCATGGGCTTCCACTTCGGAATGCTGCGGAAAGTGTAGAGCATGATACGGCTCGGAAGTCCTTTTTCCGAAGTCTCTATCAGTGAAGCCATCTGACTCGGGGTGCCGGTGAGGAACATGGCAAGCATGGGAAAACGGATATAAATGGGGGTTAAGCCATTGATCTTGAAAGCGGAATCGATATTTTCATGCTCGAATGCCTTGCGGAGCATATCGTCAAAGTTACCGCAATCCAGATGATTGGCTGTAGCCAGCGTCTGCGCCTCGGTATCGAATATGATGCTTCCTTGCGGACCGTTGTCCCGCATTTGGATCTGCATACGGCTGTAGCTGGTAGTGGCAGGGAGAAAAAGCATTTTGTAAGCTGGTTTTTCCGGCTCTTCGGGACACTCTTCATGTGCCTTTTTCTTATAAGTACAGTCCAGTTTCCATTGGGTGTACTTATGGTTATAAATTTTCTGCTGAAGTTCGCTATTGGAAAGTATCCAGTCGTGGACCTCTTCCAGCAGATAACGTCCTGTTTGCGCAATGCTCTTGTTGCTCCCAGCGGGGGCAATGCCGAAACTGTAGAAATGGGGAGAATACTTTTTGTGATTATAGATGCCGAATGTGCCGGGCAGTACGGAACTCAATGCGGTGAGGTTGGAGAGAAAGGAAAGATCCTGTTCACGATCACCTTCCTCTTCGAGGATACATTCGTTCAGCAGATCGGGCAGATATTTGTACACGCTTTTGGGAAAACAGGGCGTTTCTTTTCTGAATTCTTCGCCTTGCCAATACGCTTCATCTGCTTCATAGATGTTTTCGGATGGGCTATATGTCACTTTTGTCATTTTGTCCTTATGAAGAGAAGAGCAAAGCGGAGAGGCGGAGACGGATGGAGTAGAGGTAACTTTTTGGTAACCAGATTGTAGGATGCTCCTGATTTCCTGTGCGGGAAAGTCGGAGTGCTCAAAATAAACCGTAATCCCGCGTAATATGCTTTCTTGCGAATATCTTCTCCGGCAAGCTTCGCAGGCGAGTTTAAACAGATTGGTGTGTCGTTGCCCGGCGGTCAATGGATTTAAGAAAATGTAGGACGAAAGGAACAAGTTGACTTCCTCTTCCGAGAAGTTCTCGGAGGTTTCGTTTGCTTTTGCAGGTAGCGGAGGAGAGGGGAGGTTTTCTGCTGTCGGCTGGAACGGTTGTGTTTCCACAGCTGCTTCCAGAACGAATGACTGATAGAGACTGGCTACGTATCCGTCCGGTGAATAGGTGAAATAGCACAGGCGGCTTTCGTCTTTACAGGCGGGATCGCTGGTGAGCCCGGTCAGCTGGTCGTAGTAACGGCTGACCAATAGCTGCCCTTCTCGGTGATGGCCTTCGATGCCTTCCACATAGGCGAAGATTTTCACACCGTCCGTAGGGCTTTCCAGAGCAGCTACGGTATGAGGGTCGGCAGCGCAAAGACGGATAATCTCCAGCCGATTGGGAACGTGGTCGTAGTCGAGTCCGATAATGTGACTGGGCAACTGGAAATTTCGGATGGCATGCGCTCCGTCGAAGGTGCCGGCAGGAGTGAAGCAGGGGAGCTGGCTTTTTAGTTTTTGGGCGGCTTCATGGTCGCCTTCCTGATGATACCGCCGGATGGATTGGATGATGGAAGCATAAACCGGATGAATACACATAAAGATGACTTCGAGGAAAGACATGATTTTAGGCTTTTTGGAATACACATTTTCGTAAACGGAAACTTTAATTTCTTCGAGTACTTGCATTTGATTTTGATGTTTTATGATTGTATATCCCACTATCGGGATAGCGGGTGCAAAGGTAAAGGAGGGTGAATTAGAACTTGTTTCATAGGTTGAAACAGATTGAATAACCAAATATATATCTATTTTTTATTAAATTTTAAACAAAGAGTAAACATGACAAAAGAAAATCATGGACCTTATGAGTTTTTGGGAAGTATGGTAGTGAACCTGATGAATATCGACAAATCGATTTCGTATTCTTTTCTGGAAGATGAGTTGCATATCTCCGGAAGGGATGTGAGTGCCATGCGGCAGGGGAAGGATTTACACGTTTATCAGTACGTGCGTGTCGTCAGCTGTATCATGGATGAGATACATCTGGAAATTCTGTTGAATGCACTGCTGAAGGAATTGAAGAATGTATTTGCAGCCCATTGTGATTTAGTGATCGGTACGATTCCACATCGGCTTTACGGAAACGGACAGCCGGCAGAATGGGTGGTAGTGATGAGATGGGACGGGGTAGGGGTCTGATCCTTCTTGTCATACCCGGATTGCTATCTTAGTCTTCTAAAGTACGTCCGCATTTTTTTCATGATCTTGATACCCAAAACTACTCCGTCAAAGATGGCCATGCCGGTATTGAACGAACGCATGAGCGAATCCGCTTTGTTGGCGGCGGGTGCAAGAGGCGAGAATATTTCGCGGGTGGTGCCCGTCATAGCTCGTTTTTGAGCCTGAATTTCATTCAAGAGCTTCTTTTTGCGTTGGGTGATCTCTTCTAATGTAATTTTGGCAGGTGTTTGCGCACTCATAACTTCATTTATTTTGAATCGGTTAAAAACAAGTTAGCGAGGAAGTTTACCATCGGGGAGATGATAAGCTGTTTGCGGAAAATAATGACTAAAGCCATAATCAGTATATTGATGCCGGCAATGATAGCGAAGCTTGCCATAAGTCCGCCTACCAGAGGTTCCAATACATAAGCCAAGGCAAATAACAGATAAAACAGGGCTACCATGCCAAGGATGATAAGTATTACAATCATGATTAACGTTGAAAGAAGTATGGTCAGCTTCTCCGTCAACTCTAACTTGGTGTATTCTTTTTGAAGTTCCAGATACTTTTTGAACTCAAAAAACAACTGTTGAAAGTTCTCAATACTTTTATCGTCTGCAAACATGGTCGCTCTGTTTTAGTCCTTTACTTACTTATTCTCCTATTTCTCCTTTAATTTCAGCTGCGATTTCGTCAACGAGATTTTCCATTTCGTTGCGGTTCAGCTTGATTCCTTTTTTACGAAGAATTTCTGCGATCTTATTACGGGTATCTTCTCCCTTTTCAGGAGCAAACAAAATACCAAGGGCTGCACCTACGGCTGCACCACCCAGAAAAGCTGCTAATACATTTAATCCTTTCATAATTTATACTGTTTAAAATGATTATGATACAACAAATATAACATTTTTCTCCAAAGGTTGTTCGCAAAAACAGAAAAAAAGTACTTCCTTTTTATCATTCTTGATTTCTTTTATGGTTTAATCTTATTTAACTAGACTTTTGGACTAACAAATGAGACTTAAGGCGTACTTTTGTCATTCAATATTGTAATTCAAAACATAATGAAAGCGAAGATTGTTTTTATAACCGGAGCGAGCAGCGGAATCGGCGAAGGATGCGCCCGTAAATTTGCTAAGGAAGGATGGAACCTGATTTTGAATGCCCGTACAGTGTCGAAGCTGGAAGAACTGAAGGCTGAACTGGAAAAAGAGTATGGAATACAGGTCTGTGTGTTGCCTTTTGATGTTCGCGACCGGAAACAGGCTGCCGCCGCACTGGAAGCGTTGCCGGAAGAATGGAAATCGATTGATGTATTGATTAACAATGCCGGACTGGTGATCGGAGTGGACAAAGAGTTCGAAGGTAGTCTGGACGAGTGGGATATCATGATCGATACGAATATAAGAGGTTTGCTCGCCATGACACGTCTGGTAGTTCCGGGCATGGTGGAACGGGGGTGCGGACACATTATTAATATAGGTTCTATCGCCGGAGATGCCGCCTATCCCGGAGGCAGTGTTTACTGCGCCACCAAAGCTGCTGTGAAGGCACTTTCGGACGGACTTCGGATAGACTTGGTGGATACGCCGCTGCGGGTGACGAATATCAAACCGGGCATGGTGGAAACAAACTTTACAGTGGTCCGTTACCGTGGTGACAAGCAGGCGGCTGACAATTTTTACAAGGGAATCCGCCCGCTGACCGGAGACGATATTGCCGAAACGGTATATTATGCTGCCTCGGCTCCTGCGCATATTCAGATTGCAGAGGTGCTTTTGATGCCGACTTATCAGGCAACGGGCACTATTTCTTATAAGAAGAAGGCAGAATAGACGTTTTTTCGCTCATTTTCTTTGCCGGATGATAAAATTTCTATTATTTTGTTGCCCGAAAACTAAATGTGAACGAACAAGATTATTGAATTATTAATTAAATACAGAATATTGGATATGAAAAAATTGGTCGTATTAGGAATGGGAGTATGCATGGTGCTTGCGTTTGCATCTTGTAAATCCAGTGAAAGCGCCTATAAAAAAGCTTACGAAAAAGCAAAACAGCAAGAATTGGCAGAACCGCAGGTGGAAGCTCCGGTAGAAGTGACTCCGGTTGTTGCAGCTCCTGTGACAACACCTAAGGCTACAGATACAACCGGCGTTCGTCAGGAAAAGGTGACAGTCGTTTCCGGTACCGACGGATTGAAGGATTACAGCGTAGTAGTAGGCAGCTTCGGTGTGAAAGCGAATGCTGAAGGCTTGAAAGACTGGTTGGACGGACAAGGTTACAACGCAACAATCGCATTCAATGCGGAAAAAGCAATGTACCGTGTGATTGTAAGCTCATTCGCTGACAAAGCGGCTGCTGTCGATGCACGTGACGCATTCAAGGCTAAATACCCGAGTCGTACAGACTTCCAGGGAGCTTGGTTGCTGTATCGTATTTATTGATTTCTTTTTGGTAATATATATCGGGATGGATAACCTGTTTTCCCGAAATAAGAAGGCGGTAACTGGGAAGTTACTGCTTTTTTGTTACACATTGTAAATTCGTTTTTTAGAAATTTTTATCATTCTACTAAAAGAAGTTATAAATAGCAGGTGGGAAACTTTTTTCGTAAATAAAGTTTTTACTTTTGTCATTATGAAACAGAAATATGTAATGGCTGCTATCGATGCAGCGTTGAAAGCGGGTGAAAAAATCCTTTCTATCTATGAAGATCCGAAGTCGGATTTTGAAATAGAGAGGAAGGCGGATAACTCTCCCTTAACGATAGCAGACAGGAAAGCCCACGAGGCGATTGTGGCCATTTTGAATGAAACTCCTTTTCCGGTTCTTAGTGAAGAAGGAAAGCATATGGACTATGCAGTGCGGCGAGGCTGGGATACTTTATGGATTGTAGACCCGCTGGACGGAACGAAGGAGTTCATCAAGCGTAACGGAGAATTTACGGTAAATATAGCTTTGGTGCAGAACGCTGTACCTGTAATGGGTGTTATTTACGTGCCTGTAAAAAAAGAACTTTATTTTGCAGTGGAGGGGACAGGTGCCTATAAGTGTTCCGGCATTGTCGGTCTGGAAGACGAGGGAGTGACCTTACAGCAGATGATTGAGAAATCGAAACGGATGCCATTGGCGGATGCGCGCGACCATTTTATTGCTGTCGCTTCCCGTTCACACCTGACGCCTGAAACTGAAACATATATTGCAGACTTAAAAAAGAAACACGGCAATGTGGAACTGATATCAAGCGGAAGTTCTATTAAAATCTGTCTGGTTGCCGAAGGAAAGGCGGATGTCTATCCGCGTTTTGCTCCGACGATGGAATGGGATACGGCTGCCGGACATGCGATAGCCCGTGCCGCAGGGATGGAAGTATATCAGGCAGGGAAGGAGGAACCTTTGCGATATAACAAAGAGGATCTGCTGAATCCGTGGTTTATCGTTGAAGCAAAAAGAGAACGCTAATTAATGTTTATATGACATTTGAAATTGTATTTGTACTATTATCCTTATTAGGAATGATGGCTGCCCTGATCGCGGATAAGATGCGGCCGGGCATGGTGCTCTTTTCGGTAGTGGTTTTATTTCTGTGCGTCGGCATTCTGACTCCGAAGGAAATGCTTGAAGGTTTCAGTAATAAAGGAATGATTACCGTCGCCTTGTTATTCCTGGTTAGTGAAGGTATCCGTCAGTCGGGTACATTAGGGCAAGTGATCAAGAAACTGCTTCCGCAGGGGAAGACGACGGTGTTTAAAGCGCAGCTGCGTATCCTGCCGTCTGTTGCATTCATTTCTGCCTTTCTGAATAATACTCCGGTGGTAGTCATCTTTGCCCCGATCATCAAGCATTGGGCGAAATCGGTAAAACTTCCGGCCACCAAGTTCCTGATTCCCCTTTCTTATGTGACTATCCTCGGCGGTATCTGTACGCTGATCGGCACTTCTACCAATCTGGTAGTGCATGGTATGATTCTGGAAGCCGGCTATGAAGGCTTCACCATGTTCGAACTGGGAAAGGTCGGCATCTTTATTGCCATTGCCGGTATCATATATCTTTTCATTTTCTCCAAACGGCTCTTGCCCGATGCACGTCCGGATACGGCTGTACCCGATGAAGAAGTGGAGGAAGGAGAGAAGCTGCATCGTGTAGAAGCTGTATTGGGAGCCCGTTTCCCCGGTATCAACAAGAAACTGAGTGATTTCAATTTCCAGCGTCACTATGGTGCGGAAGTGAAAGAGATCAAAACACGTAACGGTCAGCGCTATGTCGATCATCTGGAGGATGTAGTGCTCCGTGAGGGTGATACGCTTGTGGTGATGGCGGATGATACGTTTATCCCGACTTGGGGAGAATCTTCGGTATTCGTGCTGCTTACCAACGGCAATGATCCGGATACTTCGGGAAAGAAGAAGCGCTGGTTGGCGCTAATCTTGCTGGTACTGATGATTGTCGGTGCTACGGTGGGCGAACTGCCGGCAACCAAAGAGATGTTTCCCGATATCAAGCTGGATATGTTTTTCTTTGTCTGCATTACTACTATTATCATGGCGTGGACCAATATTTTCCCCGCCCGTAAGTATACCAAATATATTTCGTGGGATATTCTGATTACGATTGCCTGCGCATTTGCCATCAGCAAGGCTATGGTGAACTCCGGTGTGGCCGATTGTGTGGCAGGATTTATCATCGGTTTGAGTGACGATTACGGACCGCATGTATTACTTGCTATATTGTTTGTCATCACGAATTTGTTTACGGAACTGATCACGAACAATGCGGCTGCGGCTCTGGCATTTCCGTTGGCACTGTCCATCTCGGCGCAGTTGGGCGTAAGTCCGACACCTTTCTTTGTCGTGATCTGTATGGCTGCGTCTGCCAGCTTTTCCACACCGATCGGTTATCAGACTAATTTGATTGTGCAAGGTATCGGCAACTATAAGTTTACGGATTTTGTCCGTATCGGTCTGCCGCTCAATATCATCACTTTCTTAATCTCTGTGATCCTGATCCCGTTGATCTGGAACTTTTAATAAACATATTCTATAAATGGAAGAAAAAAATCATATATATCCGATTTTTGACCGCATGATGACGCGGGAGGACAAAGAAGAACTTCTGGGACAGCATAGCGTGATGATCTGGTTTACAGGTCTGAGCGGATCAGGTAAAAGTACGATTGCGATTGCATTGGAACGTGAACTCCATAAGCGCGGACTGCTTTGCCGTATTCTGGATGGAGACAATATCCGCAGCGGTATCAACAATAATCTGGGCTTCTCCGAAACTGACCGTGTAGAGAATATCCGTCGTATCGCCGAAGTATCCAAGTTGTTTCTGGACAGCGGCATCATTACGATTGCGGCATTTATCAGTCCCAATAATGATATCCGTGAAATGGCAGCGAATATTATCGGAAAAGATGATTTCCTGGAAGTTTTCGTAAGCACCCCGCTGGAAGAGTGTGAAAAGCGGGATGTGAAAGGACTGTACGCCAAAGCGCGCAAGGGAGAAATTCAGAATTTCACCGGAATTTCCGCACCGTTTGAAGTGCCCGAACATCCGGCCTTGTCATTGGATACTTCGAAGCTGAGTCTGGAAGAGTCGGTCAACCGCCTGTTGGAGATGGTGTTGCCGAAAATAGAAAAGAAATAAATGAAGAAATTTCAAAAAAGATGGAAGAATATAAACTGAGCCATTTGAAAGAACTCGAAGCCGAGTCAATTCATATCATCCGCGAGGTGGCGGCGGAATTTGAGAATCCGGTGATGCTGTACAGCATCGGAAAAGATTCTTCGGTGATGGTGCGCTTGGCTGAAAAAGCGTTTTATCCGGGAAAAGTTCCCTTCCCGTTGATGCATATCGATTCGAAGTGGAAGTTTAAGGAAATGATCCAGTTCCGCGACGAATATGCCAAGAAACATGGCTGGAACCTGATTGTGGAAAGTAATATGGAAGCGTTTCATGCAGGGGTAGGACCTTTCACGCATGGAAGCAAGGTACATACGGACCTGATGAAGACTCAGGCATTGCTGCATGCGCTGGATAAATATAAATTTGACGCTGCATTCGGCGGCGCGCGCCGGGATGAAGAAAAGTCACGTGCCAAGGAGCGTATCTTCTCTTTCCGTGATAAATTCCACCAGTGGGACCCGAAGAACCAGCGTCCTGAATTGTGGGATATCTACAACGCCCGTGTACACAAAGGTGAGAGTATCCGTGTGTTCCCGATCAGCAACTGGACGGAGCTGGATATCTGGCAGTATATCCGTCTGGAGAATATTCCGATCGTTCCGCTGTATTATGCCAAGGAACGTCCTGTGATCAATCTGGATGGTAATATCATCATGGCGGATGACGACCGTCTGCCGGAAAAATATCGTGATCAGATCGAAATGAAGATGGTGCGTTTCCGTACTCTGGGCTGCTGGCCGTTGACGGGCGCAGTAGAGAGCGGTGCGGCTACCATCGAAGAGATCGTGGAAGAGATGATGACGACTACCAAGAGCGAACGTACTACCCGTGTGATCGACTTTGACCAGGAAGGCAGCATGGAGCAGAAGAAACGTGAAGGGTATTTTTAAGCAATTAAAAATGAATGATTAAAAAAACTAAAAGTTGGAAATGGATAATAAGCTGGATATAAAGGCCTTTCTGGATAAAGACGAACAGAAAGACTTGCTGAGACTGTTGACTGCCGGTTCGGTGGATGACGGAAAATCGACTTTGATCGGACGTCTGTTGTTTGACAGTAAGAAACTGTACGAAGATCAGCTGGATGCATTGGAACGTGACAGTAAGCGTGTAGGTAATGCAGGCGAACATATAGACTATGCTTTGTTGCTCGATGGATTGAAAGCGGAGCGTGAGCAGGGGATTACGATTGATGTGGCTTACCGCTACTTCTCTACCAATGGCCGTAAGTTTATCATTGCGGATACTCCGGGACACGAACAGTATACACGTAATATGATTACCGGTGGCTCTACGGCCAATCTGGCAATTATCTTGGTAGACGCCCGTACGGGTGTGATTACCCAGACCCGTCGTCATACTTTCCTGGTATCTCTGCTGGGCATCAAGCACGTGGTGCTGGCGGTCAATAAGATGGACCTGGTGGACTTCTCCGAGGAACGGTTCAACGAGATTGTATCGGAATACAAGAAATTCGTAGAACCGCTGGGTATTCCGGATGTGAACTGTATTCCTCTTTCTGCTTTGGACGGTGACAACGTTGTGGATAAGTCCGAACGCACACCATGGTATAAAGGAATCTCTTTGCTGGACTTCCTCGAAACGGTTCATATCGATAATGATCATAACTTCACGGATTTCCGTTTCCCTGTGCAGTATGTGTTGCGCCCGAACCTTGACTTCCGTGGTTTCTGCGGTAAAGTGGCATCGGGTATTGTCCGCAAGGGAGATACAGTGATGGCATTGCCTTCCGGAAAGACTTCCAAGGTGAAGAGTATCGTGACATACGACGGCGAACTGGATTACGCTTTCCCGCCGCAGTCGGTTACACTGACACTGGAAGACGAAATCGACGTATCCCGTGGTGAAATGCTGGTGCATCCGGACAACTTGCCGATCGTTGACCGCAACTTCGAAGCGATGATGGTATGGATGGATGAAGAACCGATGGACATCAATAAATCGTTCTTTATCAAGCAGACTACCAATTTGAGCCGTACCCGCATCGACGCGATCAAATATAAAGTGGATGTCAACACGATGGAGCATCTTTCCATTGACAATGGACAACTGACAAAGGACAATTTGCCATTGCAGCTCAATCAGATCGCCCGCGTTGTGCTGACTACTGCCAAGGAGCTTTTCTTCGATCCTTATAAAAAGAATAAATCTTGCGGTTCTTTTATCCTGATCGATCCGATTACGAATAATACCTCTGCCGTAGGTATGATTATCGACCGGGTGGAAATGAAAGATATGGCTGCCACGGACGACATCCCCGTACTGGATTTGTCGAAACTGGACATTGCCCCGGAACATCACGCCGCCATAGAAAAAGCCGTGAAGGAACTGGAACGCCAGGGACTCTCCATAAAAGTGATTAAATAAAATGTAGAACGATGGGATTACTTGAATTTAATAAACTTCCGATTAATACGTTGGTAGGTGCCGACTGGAAAACGTTTAAGGCAATCACTGCCGGCCGTGATATTGATGCTGCTTATAAAGGCAAGTACCGGTTGACGAAAGCGGTGTGCCGCCTGCTTTCTCCGTTGGCTGCATTGCAGGATAAACGCTACGAAAAGTTGTTGGCCAATCAGCCGCTGGAACATGATCCGGTATTCATTCTGGGACACTGGCGGAGTGGAACTACTTTTGTACATAACGTGTTCTCCTGCGACAAGCATTTTGGGTATAACACAACTTATCAGACCGTATTCCCGCATCTGATGATGTGGGGACAGCCTTTCTTCAAGAAGAATATGAGCTGGCTGATGCCGGACAAGCGTCCGACGGATAATATGGAGCTGGCAGTGGATCTTCCGCAGGAGGAAGAGTTTGCATTGTCGAACATGATGCCGTATACCTATTATAATTTCTGGTTCCTGCCGAAATATCAACAGGAATATGCGGACAAGTATCTGCTGTTTGATGATATCACGGACAAAGAACTGAAAGTGTTTGAAGAGGTATTCACGAAATTGATCAAGATTTCTTTGTGGAACACCAAGGGTACGCAATTCCTCAGCAAGAACCCTCCTCATACGGGCAGGGTGAAAGAATTGGTGAAAATGTTCCCGAACGCCAAGTTTATCTACCTGATGCGTAATCCGTATACGGTATTTGAATCTACACGCAGTTTCTTTACAAATACAATCCAGCCTCTGAAACTGGAGGATGTCAGCAATGAACAATTGGAGGAGAATATCCTTTCTATTTATGCAAAGCTGTATCATAAGTATGAATCGGATAAGAAATTCATTCCGGAAGGCAATCTGATCGAAGTGAAGTTTGAAGACTTTGAAGCGGATGCGATGGGAATGACGGAGAATATTTATAAGTCACTTTCTATCCCCGGCTTCGCCGAAGCACAAGGAGATATCGAAAAATATGTCGGCGGCAAGAAGGGATATAAGAAGAATAAGTATAAATATGATGACCGGACGATTCGATTGGTAGAGGAAAACTGGGATTTTGCTTTGAAACAATGGAACTATAATTTATAAAAGAAAGGATAAGTATTGATGATTAAGAAAATGGTTCATCGCCTGTTTCTGACAGGCTTCGTTGCATTTTTTTCTTCCTTGTCTTTGATGGCGCAGCATAAAGTGGAGATGGTCCCCTTCGGGGATATGGACCAATGGGTGGACCGCCAGATAAAAGAGTCGGGGATTATCGGAGGGAATACGAAGAATGTGTATGAGATTGGTCCGACGACTGTAATTAAGGGAGATCAGGTGTATAAGAATATGGGTGGCTCACCGTGGGCGACTTCGAATGTGATGGCGAAAGTGGCAGGTATTACCAAGACAAATACGTCGGTTTTTCCGGAGAAACGGGGAGACGGTTACTGTGCACGCCTGGATACGCGTATGGAGAGTGTGAAGGTACTGGGGCTTGTCAATATAACCGTATTGGCTGCCGGCTCTATCTTTACGGGATCTGTGCACGAACCGATCAAGGGTACCAAAAACCCGCAGAAGATGCTTCAGACGGGGATTCCGTTTACCAAGAAGCCGGTTGCCCTTCAGTTTGACTATAAAGTGAAGATGTCCGACAGGGAAAAACGTATACGTGCTACCGGTTTCAGTAAAATTACAGATGTAGCAGGCAAGGATTATCCGGCTGCTATTTTATTTTTGCAGAAACGCTGGGAGGATGCCAACGGAAATGTTTATGCCAAGCGTATCGGAACGTTGGTGACTTATTACTATCACTCTACCGACTGGAAGAATAATGCCACGTATGAAATTATGTATGGAGACATTACCAGCCGTCCCGAATATAAACCTCACATGATGCGTCTGCAGGTGACTGAGAACTATACAGTCAACAGCAAAGGTGAAAGCGTGCCTATCCACGAAGTGGCATGGGGGGATGAAAATGATGAGCCGACTCATCTGTATCTCCAGTTCACATCCAGTCATGGCGGAGCTTACGTCGGTTCACCCGGAAATTCATTGTGGATTGATAATGTAAAACTGGTATATTAATTAAGGTAGCGGAAAAAATAAGGGATAACCAATGATATAGATTATCATTGGTTATTTTTTTGCTTTTATTTTTCTTTCAAAAATGTTGGCTATACCCTTTGTAGGCTATCCAACACTTTTATCATCCCATATAAATATCACGAAGAAATGTTTTTTTACGAGTTTTTTTGTGTGTATTACAATAAATATCTATATTTGCACTAAATTTAAAGAAAAAGGGTAGAGATTTATATCTCTTTGTTTAAGATTTAGAGCCTGTAGAGTTGTGGTTATAGCGTAACACAAACTGCATTATATTATTTACTAAAATAAATTGAGATGAAAAAGGGTTTATTGTTTATTTTAATGGTAGGGGCTTCTGTGTGCCTGTCTGCTCAGGAAAAAGGAAAAACAGAAGGTAAAGCCTACACTGTAGAGACTAATCGTTTTGGGGCCAATTGGTTCATTAGTGGTGGCGTTGGTGGTCAAATGTACTTTGGCGACAACGACGGTAAAGCGGATTTCGGAAAACGCATTGCTCCGGCACTTGATATTGCCGTAGGTAAATGGTTTACTCCGGGTATCGGATTGCGTGTTGCATACAACGGTCTTCAAGCTAAGGGAGCTGCTCCTAGTGCTAATGACTTGTATACAAAAGGTGGCAAGTATTCTAACGGTTACTACAAGCAGAAATGGAACATGGCTAACTTCCATGGTGATGTTCTCTTCAACCTTTCTAACATGTTCTGCGGTTACAACGAGGATCGTCTTTATTCATTCATTCCTTATGTAGGTGCAGGTGTGGCTCTTTCTTGGTCAGAACCTCATCAACAAAACTTAGGTATCAATGCCGGTTTGATCAACCGCTTCCGTGTATCGGATGCTTGGGATATCAACCTTGAATTGCGTGGCCTTTTGATGAAGGATGCATTCGGCGGAACTTCTAAAGAAGGTATGGCCGGTGTAACTGTAGGTGTAACTTACAAGTTCAAAAAACGCGGATTCAACGCTGTTCCTACTGTACCGATGGTACCGGAAAGTCAGTTGGACGACATGAGAAACAGACTGAACTCTCTGAAGGGTGAAAACGAATCTCTGAAACGTGACTTGGTTGAAGCACGCAACAAGAAGCCGGAAGTAATCGTTAAGAAAGAAGGCGGATTCGTTCCACGTCTGGTTGTTGTATTCAACATTGGTAAGAGCAACATCAGCAAGAGAGAGTACATGAACATCGAAGCAATGGCTAAGGGTATCAAAGCTAATCCGGAAAAGACATTTACTGTTACAGGATATGCTGACAAGGGTACTGGTTCTGCTGAGTACAACATGAAGTTAAGTAAGAAGAGAGCTGAAGCTGTACGTGACCTGATGGTGAACGAATTCGGTGTACCTGCTTCTCAACTGAAGGTTGATTACAAGGGTGGTGTAGGCAATATGTTCTACGATGACGCTAAGTTGAGCCGTGTTGCTATCGTGGAAGAATAATCCACAGTTGAAATAATAGAATAAAAGAGACGTTTCCTTTCGCGGGAAGCGTCTTTTTTGTATTTTTGTACCCCATATGAGCAGAATAGTAGCTATAGATTATGGAAGGAAGCGCACAGGGATAGCTGTGAGCGATACGTTGCAACTGATTGCAAACGGGTTGACAACTGTACCCACACATGAACTTCTGAACTTTATCGGTGAGTATGTGGCAAAAGAACCGGTAGAGCGGATTATTATAGGATTGCCCAAGCAGATGAATAATGAAGCTTCGGAAAATATGAAGAACATCGAACCCTTTGTTCGTTCATTGAAGAAACGTTTCCCGGAACTTCCTGTAGAATATGTGGACGAACGTTTCACATCTGTTCTCGCACACCGTACGATGCTGGAAGCCGGACTGAAAAAGAAAGACCGGCAAAACAAAGCATTGGTGGATGAGATAAGTGCCACTATTATTCTGCAAACATATTTGGAGAGTAAACGTTTTTAATAATAAGACAGAGAATAATTTAATTTTTTAGTAGAGTATAAAGTATGATTTTACCAATTTATGTATATGGCCAGCCTGTTTTGAGAAAGGTGGCAGAGGACATAACCCCGGAGTATCCGAACCTGAAAGAGCTGATCGCGAATATGTTTGAAACAATGGTGCACGCCGATGGCGTGGGACTGGCTGCTCCACAGATCGGCTTGCCTATCCGTGTCGTTACGATTACATTAGACCCGCTTTCGGAAGACTATCCGGAATTTAAGGATTTTAATAAAGCTTATATCAATCCTCATATCATCGAAGTGGGTGGGGAGGAAGTCAGTATGGAAGAAGGTTGTCTGAGTCTGCCCGGCATTCATGAGTCTGTGAAAAGAGGAAATAAGATCCGTGTGAAATACATGGACGAGAACTTTGTAGAGCATGATGAAGTGGTGGAAGGCTATCTGGCAAGGGTGATGCAGCATGAGTTCGACCATCTGGACGGAAAGATGTTTATCGACCACCTTTCGCCATTGCGCAAACAAATGATAAGAGGAAAATTAAATACGATGCTGAAAGGAAAAGCGCGTAGTTCATATAAGATGAAACAGGTGAAATAAAGATAAAAAACGTTTATATCCCTGTTAAGTAAGCGAAAAGCATTATTTTTGTTTCGTTTACAAGCATAAAATATCAATGATTAAAAGAATACTAACAGTTTTATTGCTGTTCCCCACACTGGTTTGTGCTCAGATTAATACGGAGCGGGTGATGACTATTGCCCGCAATGCGCTGTATTTTGAGGACTACGTGCTTTCTATTCAGTATTTCAACCAGGTAATTAATGCGAAGCCATATTTGTATGAGCCTTATTTTTTCAGGGCGCTGGCAAAGGTGAACCTGGAGGATTATCAAGGAGCGGAAGCGGATTGTGACGAGGCTATCAAACGGAATCCGTTTGTAGTAGGTGCATATCAGGTTCGTGGACTGGCACGGATTCGTCAGAGTAAATTCGACGGGGCGATTGAGGATTATCAGAAAGCATTGCATTATGATCCGGAAAACATCACCTTGTGGCACAATCTGACCTTGTCTCATATTCAGAAAAAGGATTATGACGCAGCCAAGGAGGATTTGGAGAGCTTGCTGAAAGTTTCTCCGCGCTATACACGTGCTTATCTGATGAGGGGAGAGGTTTCTTTGCAGCAGAAGGATACGGTTGCGGCACTGAAGGACTTTAATACGGCTCTCGAACTGGATAAGTATGATCCGGACGCATGGTCGGCAAGGGCTATTGTCCGCTTGCAGCAGTCCAACTATGCAGAAGCGGAATCGGATCTGGACCGTGCGATTCATCTGAGCGCGAAGAACGCGGGTAATTATATAAACCGTGCTTTGGCCAGATTCCATCAGAATAATCTGAGGGGTGCTATGAGCGATTATGACCTGGCTTTGGATATTGATCCCAATAACTTTATCGGGCATTATAACCGTGGTTTGCTTCGTGCCCGTGTCGGGGATGACAACCGCGCTATCGAGGACTTCGATTTTGTGATTCAGATGGAACCTGATAATATGATGGCTATCTTTAACCGTGCGTTGCTTCGTGCTCAGACGGGAGATTACCGGGGTGCTATCAAAGACTATACGACAGTTATCGACCAGTATCCGAACTTCCTCGCAGGATATTATCATCGTGCGGAAGCCCGCAAGAAGATCGGCGACAAGAAGGGGGCCGAACAGGATGACTTCAAACTGTTGAAGGCTCAGCTTGACAAGCAGAATGGAGGGACGAACAAAGACGTTGCCCAGAATCAGAATAAGGATAAAGAAAACCAGAGCGGCGAGAACGGTGACGAAAGCGAGGAAGGAAAAACTCGTAAGAAGTCTGACAAGAACATGAACAACTATCGCAAGATTGTGATTGCCGATGATTCTGAAGCGGATCAACGCTATACAAGTGATTATCGCGGACGCGTACAGGATAAGAATGTGAACATAAAACTGGAACCGATGTTTGCCTTGACTTATTATGAAAAGTCGAGCGAAGTGAAGCGTTCGGTGAATTTCCATAAGTTTATTGAAGACCTGAATCTGTCGAATGTACTTCCGAAGCGTATCCGTATTACAAATATGGAGGCCCCGTTGACGGAAGAACAGGTGAAATTCCATTTTGCCCTGATTGATGCGCATACATCGGCTATTGTGGACGATGACAAGAGTGCTCCGAAGCGTTTTGCCCGTGCCATTGACTTTTATCTGGTACAGGATTTCTCCAGTGCGGTTGCCGACCTGACTCAGGCGATATTGCTGGACGGAGATTTCTTCCCGGCCTATTTCATGCGTGCACTGATTCGTTGCAAACAACTGGAATATCAGAAGGCTGAACAGGCTGCCGAAGCGGATATGCCGAGTGGCGCTGCTGTCAAGGAAGTGAGTGCGGTGGATTATGAAGTTGTCAGAAAGGACCTGGATAAGGTGATAACTCTGGCTCCGGACTTCGTTTACGCTTATTATAACCGTGCCAATGTGGCGGCTATGCTGAAAGATTACAGGGCTGCGATTGTCGATTACGATAAGGCGATTCAGCTGTCTCCGGACTTTGCTGACGCTTATTTCAACCGGGGACTTACGCATATTTTCCTGGGTAATAATAAGGCGGGAATCTCAGATTTGAGCAAGGCCGGTGAACTAGGAGTTGTTTCTGCTTACAACGTGATCAAGCGTTTCACGGATCAGACAGAATAACATTTTTTTGATAAAAAATAGAAAACTCAAAAGATTTCGTTACTTTTGCGTTCTCATTATGAAAATATAACATCATCATATTATGATAAAGATAACATTTCCCGATGGCTCCGTTCGTGAGTATAACGAAGGAGTGAACGGTTTACAGATTGCAGAAAGTATCAGTTCGCGCTTGGCACAGGATGTACTTGCATGTGGCGTGAACGGTGAGACTTATGATTTAGGACGTCCTATTAATGAAGATGCTGATTTCGTACTTTACAAATGGGACGATGAAGAAGGCAAACATGCATTTTGGCACACAAGCGCCCACTTGCTGGCTGAAGCTTTGCAGGAACTTTATCCGGGTATCCAGTTTGGTATCGGACCGGCTATCGAAAACGGTTTCTACTATGATGTGGATCCGGGAGAAGCTGTGATTAAAGAAAGTGATCTGCCTGCCATCGAAGCAAAGATGCTTGAATTGTCGGCAAAGAAAGAAGCGGTAGTCAGAGAAAGTATTTCGAAGACGGACGCTCTGAAAATGTTTGGCGACCGTGGCGAAACGTATAAATGTGAATTGATCTCAGAACTGGAAGACGGACATATTACTACCTACACCCAGGGTGCGTTTACTGACCTTTGCCGTGGTCCTCACTTGATGACGACTGCGCCGATCAAGGCTATCAAGCTGACAACTGTTGCCGGTGCTTACTGGCGCGGTCACGAAGACCGTAAGATGCTGACCCGTATCTATGGTATCACATTCCCGAAAAAGAAAATGCTGGATGAATATCTGGTGTTGCTGGAAGAAGCCAAGAAACGTGACCACCGTAAGATCGGTAAGGAAATGCAGTTGTTCATGTTCTCTGAAACAGTAGGTAAGGGACTTCCGATGTGGTTGCCGAAAGGTACTGCACTGCGTTTGCGTCTGCAAGAGTTCTTGCGTCGTATCCAGACCCGCTATGACTACCAGGAAGTAATTACTCCGCCTATCGGTAATAAGTTGCTGTATGTGACTTCCGGTCACTATGCAAAATACGGTAAGGATGCGTTCCAGCCGATCCATACTCCGGAAGAAGGAGAGGAGTATTTCCTGAAACCGATGAACTGTCCGCATCACTGCGAGATATATAAGAATTTTCCGCGTTCATACAAGGACCTTCCGTTGCGTATTGCAGAATTCGGTACGGTTTGCCGTTATGAACAAAGTGGTGAGCTTCACGGTTTAACTCGTGTACGCAGCTTTACTCAGGATGACGCACATATTTTCTGTCGTCCGGATCAGGTGAAAGATGAGTTCCTCCGTGTGATGGATATCATTTCTATCGTGTTCCGTTCGATGAATTTCCAGAATTTCGAGGCTCAGATATCACTCCGTGATAAAGTGAACCGTGAAAAATACATCGGTAGCGATGACAACTGGGAGAAAGCTGAACAGGCGATTATCGAGGCTTGCGAGGAAAAAGGCCTGCCGGCTAAGATTGAGTACGGTGAAGCTGCTTTCTATGGTCCCAAGCTCGACTTTATGGTGAAAGATGCCATCGGCCGCCGTTGGCAGTTGGGAACCATTCAGGTAGACTATAACTTGCCGGAACGTTTTGAACTGGAATATATGGGCTCTGACAACCAGAAGCACCGTCCGGTGATGATTCACCGTGCGCCATTCGGATCAATGGAACGTTTTGTGGCTGTATTGATCGAACACACTGCCGGTAAGTTCCCGTTGTGGCTGACTCCGGATCAGGTAGCTATCCTGCCGATCAGTGAAAAGTTCAATGAGTATGCAGAGCAAGTGAAGATGTATCTGAAAATGCATGAAATCCGTGCTATTGTGGATGATCGTAATGAAAAGATCGGCCGCAAGATCCGTGATAATGAAATGAAACGCATTCCTTATATGTTGATTGTGGGTGAAAAAGAAGCTGAAAATGGTGAAGTTTCTGTTCGCAGACAAGGGGAAGGCGACAAAGGAACCATGAAATATGAAGAATTTGCTAAAATTTTGAACGAAGAAGTTCAGAATATGATAAATAAATGGTAACTTTGCAGCCGTTTCATGATAAATATTTAGTAGAACAATAAAAAAATCAAACTAGGAAGTAAACGTTTTTAATGAAGAATGACACTTTAAAAGGGCAATATAGAATCAATGAACAGATTCGTGCCAAAGAAGTCCGCATCGTGGGCGACGAGATTGAACCGAAAGTATATCCTATCTTTCAGGCCTTGAAAATGGCTGAAGAGAAAGAGCTGGATCTAGTTGAAATTTCCCCCAATGCTCAACCTCCTGTTTGTCGTATTATTGATTACTCTAAATTTCTTTATCAATTAAAGAAACGCCAGAAGGAGCAGAAAGCGAAGCAGGTAAAAGTGAACGTAAAGGAAATCCGTTTCGGACCGCAGACTGACGATCATGATTACAACTTTAAGCTGAAACATGCCAGAGGATTCCTGGAAGACGGGGATAAAGTGAAGGCATATGTATTCTTTAAGGGGCGTTCCATCCTTTTCAAGGAACAAGGTGAAGTGTTATTGCTTCGTTTTGCCAACGATCTTGAAGATTTTGCAAAGGTGGATCAGATGCCGGTACTTGAAGGTAAGCGTATGACAATCCAGCTTTCTCCGAAGAAAAAGGAAATGCCTAAAAAACCGGCGGCTTCCAAACCGGTAACTCAGGGACAGAAGGCTGAAAAGCCGGAAGCGGGCGAGGAAGAATAAAAAAGAATGAATGCGTGGCGCGCAGGTATAGTGCGTCACCATTATATATTTAATAATTTTAAAAACAAGTAAGATGCCAAAGATGAAGACTAACTCCGGTTCTAAAAAAAGGTTTACCCTTACCGGAACAGGTAAAATCAAAAGAAAGCACGCTTTTCACAGTCACATTTTGACTAAGAAATCGAAAAAGAGAAAAAGAAATCTGTGCTACTCTACAACTGTTGATACAACAAATGTAAGCCAGGTTAAGGAACTCTTAGCAATGAAGTAATCAAAAGCGTACAAAGTATTATTAAAGTATTAACCGAATGCTTTAGCCTGAAGTTCGTTGCGTGAAGTAACGGCGCTAACATTCAAAAAAAGTAAAACTATGCCAAGATCAGTAAATCATGTTGCTTCAAAAGCAAGAAGAAAGAAAATTTTGAAATTGACCAGAGGTTACTTTGGTGCAAGAAAGAATGTATGGACCGTAGCTAAAAACACTTGGGAAAAGGGTTTGACTTACGCGTTCCGTGACCGTAGAAATAAGAAAAGAAACTTCCGCGCTCTTTGGATACAACGTATCAACGCTGCTGCACGTCTTGAAGGAATGTCTTATTCTAAATTGATGGGCGGTTTGCACAAAGCCGGTATTGAAATAAATCGTAAGGTTTTGGCTGATTTAGCTATGAATCATCCGGAAGCTTTCAAAGCTGTAGTTGCTAAAGCAAAAGCTGCTTAAGTTTCAATAGTTTAGGATTTACAAAGTGTCAGTTATCGATCCGATAACTGGCACTTTTCTTTTGTTAGGCGGAGAGAAAGGATGAAAAAAAATGTTAGTGGACGAACAAATTCTTTCTTTTTCTTGCTATTCTCAGAGAATCTTATTACATTTGTGATAGAAAAATATTAGCCGTATCGACTGGATCGGGAAACTCTTCAAATTAATCTGATGCACCGAGAAAGCTTCGTTCTTCAATGGCGGGCCACATCCTTCGGGACAGCTTTAAGCCGGTGGATTACAAAGAGGGCGAGCGCTCAAATCTTGTTCTATCAGAGTTTCATCACATCGTCGATGCGGCTTTTTTATATACTCTTCTATGATATTTTATTTCTCAGGTACAGGTAACTCTAAATGGATTGCTAATCAGCTTTCTAAAGAACAACAGGAAGATTTGTTTTTTATCCCGGACGCATGGAAGAATGACACATGGGAGTTCTCTTTGCGGGAGGATGAGAAGATCGGTTTTGTCTTTCCGGTCTATTCGTGGGCGCCTCCCGTGATTGTACAGGAGTTTATTCGGAAGCTGGTTCTGAAGGGGTATCAGCAGCAATATCTGTTCTTTGTGTGTTCGTGTGGAGACGATACGGGGCTGACCCGGCAGGTGATGGAAAAGGCATTGGCTGCGAGGGGATGGAGATGTAATGCAGGCTTTTCTGTAATTATGCCCAATAACTATGTGTTGTTCCTCGGATTTGATGTGGATAGCAAGGAACTGGAAAAGAAAAAACTGGCAGAAGCGGTTCCGGCTCTTGAAAAAGTCAGTAGACTGATAACCGGGAGAGAAACTGTCTTTGCATGCAAGGAGGGGAGTTTGCCTTTTATCAAGACGAGGATCATCAATCCGTTATTTGTTCGTTATCAGATGTCTCCCAAACCTTTCCATGCAACGAGTGAGTGCATCGGGTGCAAGCGCTGTGAAAAAAGTTGTCCGGTAGGGAATATAACGATGAAGGAAAGAAGACCGGTTTGGGGAAAGAATTGCACCGCCTGCCTGGCATGTTATCATGTGTGCCCTCAGCATGCGGTGCAATATGGTAAAAAGACAAAAGGCAAGGGGCATTATTTTAACCCCGACTCAGCTTATTGATCTTTTATTTTAATACAGCAGTTGGATAAGTCTTCGATTATGGCAAGGCTTTCTACTCTGACACCTTTCTCTTCCAGTATTTTACGTCCATTTTGGAAGGCTTTTTCGATAATGAACCCCATGCCTACCAATTTTGCTCCGGATTGCTCTATGAGGTCGAGAATGCCTAATGCGGCATTTCCGTAGGCAAGGAAATCATCAACAAAAAGAACATTGTCATTTGGAGTCAGAAAATCGGCACTGATCACTACTTCATAATCACGGTCTTTGGTGAACGAGTGTACGGTAGTGCTTAGTGCGTTCTGAATGGTTTTGGGTGATTTCTTTTTGGCGAATACAACCGGTAAGTCCATGAGATAGCCCGTCATGATGGCAGGAGCGATACCGCTTGCTTCTATAGTCATGATCTTGTTTACGTTTGTGGCTGCAAAGCGGCGGACAAATTCTACTCCGATGGATTTCATCAGGACAGGATCCATCTGGTGATTGATAAAACCATCTACTTTAAGGATGCCTCCTTCGTAGCATTTTCCGTCCTGCAGAATTCTTTTTTTTAGTAATTGCATTATAATCTGATAATTAAATAATGTGCTAATATGCCATTTGTTACTGATATCATACAGTATTGGGTTGGCATATTAGCACATCGGGCATTTGAATATTTATTTGTTGTCTCTTAAGTCCTTCACTCTGACGGCTTTTCCCTCGCTCTGCGGGAGAGACCCTTTCTTTACTAGTTTTACTTTCGGGGTAACCAGTATTTCATCTTTTAATTGACGGATAATATCTCTGCGGATCTTTTCCAGTTCGATATAGTTGTCTGTAGAAAGATCGCTTAATTCCACTTCGACGATCATCTCATCCTGATTGTTGACTGTCTCCAGCGTAATCAGATAATTGCTGCCTAATTCGGGGAACTGAACCAGAATCTTTTCGACTTGCATGGGGAAGATGTTGACTCCCTTGATGATAAACATATCGTCGCTGCGTCCCTTGATCCGGTCGATGCGGAGATGGGTGCGGCCGCACGGACATTTTCCGGGTAGTATACGGGTAAGGTCGCGGGTGCGGTAGCGGATAAGCGGCATCATTTCACGATCAAGTGTAGTGAGTACCAATTCACCGATTTCTCCTTCGGGAACGGGTTCTCCTGTTTCAGGATCGATGATTTCTACCAGATAGCAATCTTCCCAGAAGTGCATTCCGTTCTGCTCCTGGCATTCGAAGGCAACACCGGGGCCGTTCATTTCCGTCATACCGAAACTATTATATGCTTTCACATTGAGCATCCGTTCTATTTTACGGCGCTGTTCGTCAGTATGCGGTTCGGCGCCGATCACCAAGGTTTTCAGGGTTGTTTCTCTCGGGTCGATACCTTCTTCCTGAAATACTTCGGCAAGACGGATAGCGTAGCTTGGGATGGCGTGTAAGGCGGTAGTCTTAAAGTCACTGATGAATTTAATTTGCCGTTTACTGTTTCCGGCTGCGGCAGGTACGGTAAGGCAGCCAAGGCGTTCTGCACCATATTGGAAACCTAATCCACCTGTAAACATTCCATATCCGGAGCTGTTCTGGAAGACATCTGTCTTGCGGATCCCCACCATGTAAAGGCAACGGGCTACCAGATTTGCCCATGAGTCGAGGTCATGTTGTGAATGTACGATGACTGTAGGGTTTCCTGTAGTTCCACTGGAAGAGTGGATACGTACACCGTCTCTTTTCATGTCGCCGGCCACTAGTCCGAAGGGATAGTTGGCACGCATGTCCGATTTAGTGGTGAAAGGAATTTTGCGGATGTCGTCCAGTGACTGGATACTATCTCCGGTGATGCCGTTTTTGCTGAAAACCTCTTTGTAATAAGGTGAGTTTGCGGCTATGTTAATCGTTTTTTTGAGTCGCTGAAGTTGCAGTTCCTGCAACTTCTCGCGACTCATGATTTCAATTTCTTCTTCCCAGTATTGTGTACTCATGATTGTGATAGTTATTGCATTAGCTTTTCCGCAATTTCCTTGCCGGCAGCCAGTGCTTTAAGATTCATTTCGACAATAGCTTCTCCTTTGCGCAGGAAGATTTCGCGGATACTGTCTTGTACTTTCTCGTAATCGATGCCGAGGAATGGAATGGTTGCGCCCAGCAAAACGATATTGGCAACTCGTGCAGAACCTACTTCTTTGGCTACTTTATCCACGTTCAGTACGATCTTATGCGGCAATTTGTTGATTTCAGCCATTACTTTGTCTTCTTCCGGATAATTGGGGATGTTGACAAACGGAGTTTCGTTGGTTACCAGCCATCCTTCCGGACTGAGATAGGGGAGATAGCGCAGACCTTCCATCGGTTCGAGCGAAATGATAAGGTCGCATTTGCCGGATGGTATCAGATCCGAAGCAATCGGTTTGTCGCTGATGCGGAGGTTGGACTGAACGTCTCCGCCACGCTGGCTCATTCCGTGTACTTCTGCTTGCTTCATGTAAAGTCCTTCTTTCAAAGCAGCTTTACCAATAACTGTAGCGATGGACAAAATACCCTGTCCACCTACTCCTGATAATATAATGTCTTTTTTCATGGCTTACTTACTTCTTTTTTTGCGTGCTAATGTTTGAATACACTCTCTGCGCGGGATGATAACGGATACGCCATTGTATTCGATTTCTTCGCGTATGATCTGTCTCATTTCCTCGTGGTTCTTCTTCAATGGAACAACGACACGGATATGAGCAGGGGCGACTCCTAAACCGATACAGATGGATTCAATACGTCCTGTGCCCGCAGAGTCCTGACCACCGGTCATTGCTGTTGTCTCATTGTCTGAAATGACAATAACGACATTGGCATTTTCGTTGACGCAATCCAGCAAACCTGTCATTCCGGAGTGAGTAAATGTAGAGTCACCGATTACAGCTACGGACGGATGAAGGCCTCCGTCGGCCGCACCTTTCGCCATTGTGATGGAAGCTCCCATGTCTACGCATGAATTGATGGCGTTGAACGGAGCGTTGGCTCCCAGCGTATAGCAACCGATGTCGCTGAATACTTTATGGGAAGGATATTCTTCTTTGAGTACTTCTGTCAGTGTGACGTACATATCACGGTGTCCGCATCCTTCACACAGTGCGGGAGGACGCATTTCGACTACAGAAGGGACGCCGAATTCCGATTTGTTTTCTTTGCCGACCGCGCGTGCTACAGAGTCTGGATTTAATTCTCCGTCTTGTGACAGTGTGCCGTCCAGACGTCCTTTTACTTTGATACCAATGCCCAGATAGCCTTTCAGATGTTTTTCAACGAATGGCTGTCCGTCTTCCAGTACCAGAATCTCGTCGCAGGATTCAACCAATTGCAGCAATTGCTTTTTAGGCAATGGATACTGGCCGATCTTAAGTACCGGGTATTCACAACCTTCCGGATAGTTTTCCATCAGATAATTGTAGCCGATACCGCAAGCGACGATTCCCAGTTTTTTGTTAGGGCCGTCTATGTATTTGTTGTAAGGAGATTCCTCGGAAGCTTTGATGAATTCGTCCTGGCGGGCAAGCAATACTTTATAGCGTTTGCGGGCATTTCCCGGCAACAGGATAAACTGACGGGGATCTTCACTGAATGAAATGCTGTTCTGTGGCTTCTGCTCTTTGCGCTCTACTCCGGAACGGGAGTGTGCGAGGCGGGTGACCATACGCATTAAGATCGGTTCGCCTGTTTTCTCAGAGAATTCGAATCCGTTGTATACCATGTCATATGCTTCCTGCTGGTTGCTGGGCTCGTACATCGGTATCAGGGAGAAGTCTCCGTAGAAGCGGCTGTCCTGTTCATTCTGTGAAGAGTGCATGCTGGGGTCGTCTGCCGCTATCACAATCAGTCCTCCCTTCACACCCGTGATGGCAGAATTGACGAAACAGTCTGCAGCCACATTCATGCCTACATGCTTCATGCACACTAAGGCGCGTTTGCCTACAAATGACATACCCAGTGCGGCTTCCATGGCAGTTTTTTCGTTGGCACACCAACGATTATGTATGTTCTGCTCAGTGGTTATAGGCGCCATTTGGATATATTCAGTAATCTCAGTTGAAGGAGTACCGGGGTAGGCATATACACCTGAAAGTCCGGCATCCAGTGCAGCTTGTGCAATGGCTTCATCGCCAAGTAAGAGTTGCTTGCTCATATATTTCCTTTATTAGTGTTGATCACAGTTTGTTATTATATCGGGCAAAGATAGCCTTTTTGGCTCGTTTTATCACAAAATTACTTGAAAATCTTTCTTTCATTAAGTGCTTTCCAATATTTTCTTGCATTTGCCATGTGGTCGGCATAATTGGATGCGAAATTGTGAGTACCTGAAAAATCTTCTTTCGCACACATGTAAATGTAATTGTGTTTCGTGTAGTTTAATACACTGTCCAAGCCCTTTTTAGAGGGGATGCGGATAGGTCCCGGAGGTAAACCGCTGTTGATATAAGTGTTGTAGGGAGAGTTGACTTTCAGATGCTCATTGGTGATGCGTCGCAGCCCGAAATCCTGTAAAGCGAACTTGATGGTAGGGTCTGCCTGCAGGGGCATACCTGTGTGCAGGCGGTTGATGTATAGTCCGGCTACCATCGGCTTTTCTTCGTTGTTGTTGGTTTCTTCTTCAACAATGGAGGCGAGGGTGCAGACTTCTTCCGGTGTCATGCCGATAGCGGTTGCCTGGGCAAGACGTTCGTCATTCCAGAATCGTTTGTGTTCTGTCTGCATACGTTTGAAGAAGTCGTCGACACTCATATCCCAATATACCTGATAGGTCTCGGGGATGAAAAGACAGGGCATGGTGACCGGCGTATACCCCATTTCGGCCTGAAAAGCGGAATCGAATAGTTGGCGGGCTATTTCGGCGGAGTCGATCATCAGTTGCTTGCCGATGCTTCGCGCCAGCCGGTCTAGTGTCCGTACGCTTCCGATAGTGAGATTCATCGGTTCCTGATAACCTCTGAAGAAGCGGCTGAATACATGGTATACGTTTTCGTTGGGGCGGATGGCATAACGTCCGGTATGTATATTCTGGTCGAATTTTCTATATTTTGCCATCCATTGAAATCCGGTGAATTTGTTGACATGACCGGTTTGTCTGATCTTATTGTAGATTGAATCTGCCGTGTCATCCCGGTCTACATATACATAGACGGTTTTGGAGGGATGAAACTGAGGAGCAAAGAGATAATAATAGACTGTTCCTCCGGCAATGGCGCAAAGAAGGAGAGCTCCGGTCAGAACGGATAATAAGATATTTCTTGTTTTCTTTTTCATCTTGTGACGTAACTTTAAAAATTGCGTCAAAGATAGGAAGATTTTGGATAGGAGCGATTCCTTTCAACGGTGAATAGTTGAAATTCGGCTGATTTTGTCAACTATTAGCGTGGCCACTGGTAATAATCGGCATTGGCTTCTACTGCATTTTCTATTTCATCGGGCAGGGGAGAGAAGAAGTCCATATGGGTAAGTTTCTCGATGCTGTCAATTGATACCGCATAGGTGGAAAGAGGCTCTACCGCCTGTCTGTTGTTGAATAAGAACCCGATGCCACGAGCCGGTTTGACAAAAGGAGAGAGGATTACTTTGAAGAATCGTTCGGGCACTGCCACCTTATTTTTTCCGATGGTCTTGGACGGCTTGTCGATGATAGGGCCGCATATGATGATGATGGCACTATCGGCTACCGCCCAGTCTCTTATTTTTTCTTCCAGATTTTTCCAGCCTCTTCTGTTCAGCTGAGGATGCTGCGGACACATATTGCTGAAATAGAAGGATTCTTTCATGACATCCGGACTCCATTTCATGTCGGCGGCCGGTGCCATATGTCCTTTGTCATATCCTGAGCGTGCATAATCCGCATTGGTCGCAATGGCGCCTTTTACTAAAGGATCGGCGATGAAGTTGTCACCTCTCTTTTCTTTTCCTTTGGTTTCCTGGCGGGTCAGCTCGTAAGAAACCCAATTCGGAATCTTTAGATCTTTATTGTAGGAAACCGTATAACCTTTATGACGAATGATCTGCTCCTGACGGGGAATCAATGAAATGGGAATCTCTAAATCTTTGCCGGATGGAGTGGGGAGGGAAACGGAAGTCTCTATCTGCGGTTTGCTACTGTGCTGGACACTGTATTGCTGATAATACAGATAAAGCCCGTAACAAATGGGAATAAGTACGATGATAGCGATAATACACCCTAATCTTTGATTGGAATGTGACTTCTTTTTCTTAAATAATCTCCTGCTCTTACCTCGTTTCATGCGATTTGCTTTGGGGGTTAATAAGAAAAGCGCTAACTATTCTGTAGTTAGCGCTTTATTGTCAAGAGCCGCTAGCCAGACTTGAACTGGCGACCTACGCGTTACGAATGCGTTGCTCTACCAACTGAGCTATAGCGGCGGTTTGTTTCTCGTTTACGGCGTGCAAAATTACAGCTTTATTTGAGAAAACAAAAGGATTCTGAATATTTTTTGAGCTTTAATTTAAAATCTTCCTTTACCATAACTCTTTGCATAAAGTAACGGTAGTTTAACTTTCGAACATTCTGCTGCGTGCCAGCATACACGCGCCTACAATACCTGCTTTATCCTTCAATTTGGATGTAATGATGGCAGAGTCTTTGTTGACCAGATTGAGTGAATACTTACGTACCGCTGTTTTGATGGGTTGGGTGATATAATCTCCCGTTAAAGATAAAGTTCCGCCTATAATGACCAGTTCCGGATTGAAGATATTGATTAATCCTGCAATTTGTTTTCCCAGCTTTTGCCCTATTTCTTCAACAATTTCAATACAAAGCAGATCTTCCTTGTTGACGGCTGTGATGATTTCGTCAAGCGTGATGGGGTCTTCTTCACCGGATATTCGGGTGGAAAGAATAGAGCTTTCTCCGCTTTTAATACGCTCCAAAAGAATGCGATGAAGGGCAGAGCCGGATGCTTCTGTTTCTAGACACCCTTTTTTGCCGCAATGGCAGATGATTTCATTGTCGTATGCATTGACGTGACCGAACTCTCCCGAGAAACCGGATTTTCCTGTGTAGACTTTGCCGTCGATAATGATTCCGATGCCGACTCCCCAGCTGACGTTGACGAAAATAATATCTTTTTCTCCTTTTACACACCCTTGCATATATTCTCCGTAAGTCATGGCACGGGTGTCGTTGTCGATGGTTACTTTATGACCCAGCTTTTCCGATAGGACATCCGCCAACGGGCGTTCCTCAAAATTGAACTGGCTAAAACTATATCCGGATTCCGGATTTACTCGTCCCGATACATTTACATTGATATTTAAGATCTTCTCCTTATTAATAGGGAGCTTTTTGATGAAGTTGAGAATGAGTTTGCACAACTCGTTCATCCCTTCTATCGAATTCTCAAATTTATAGGGGATATTCATTTTTAGCTCTACCATATCACCTTTAAAATTGATCAGTCCGATATTGACTGCAAATCTTTTGATGTCTACACCTATAAAATAACCGGATTCCGGATTTAGTCCATAGAGATTCGGGTGGCGTCCACCGCTGGTTTCCAGTTTTCCGTAATCATTGATATATCCGTCCTCACACATTTCACCGATAAACTTGGTGACTGTGGGCACGCTTAGATCTAGTTCTTTTGAAAGATCGGGAATAGTGGAACTACCATTATATATATAATGTGTAATGATCCTCTTTTTAACGAGGGCATTTTTAGAGCCCATTTCTATTTCTTTCAAGAATTGTTGGTTCATACGTCTCTTATATTTTGTAATATCTACAAAGATAATTAATTTTTTTATTAACTAATAAGGTTCTTGACGAAAAAATTAGAATTGAATCTGAGATGATGCTGTGCTGATTCCTTATGGGAAGTGAATTCTCTCATTGATAGTTATTTGAAATCTTCTTATATAATAAGGTAATAAGGGTACTGGTATCTGAATAACTTCATATTTATAGTCTTATTAATGAATAAAGAAGCAAAAATCAACTTTATTAATAAAATATTTTATTATCTATTGTTTATTTAATAAATATAGCTATATTTGTACCGTGATATTAATTAAGATGTACCGTAACCAAATCGTATTATGATGAAAAACTTATTCCAAATACTCTGTGGGCTGTTTCTGGTAGTATCATACTCTTCTTGTATGCACTCAGAGGAAGATAAGGTAGATGTACTTATTATAGGTGGAGGTGCCAGTGGTGTAACATCCGGCATCCAGTCTGCCCGTATGGGAGCCAATACACTGATTCTCGAAGAAAGCACCTGGTTGGGTGGGATGCTGACTTCTGCCGGTGTGAGTGCTGTGGATGGAAATTACAGATTGCCTGCCGGACTTTGGGGAGAATTTAAGAATAGATTGTCTGATTATTATGGCGGGCTGGATTCTTTGAAGACGGGTTGGGTAAGTAACGTATTGTTTGAACCGTCAGTTGGAAATAAGATTCTTCACGAAATGGTAGCGGCGGAAAATAATCTAAAAGTCTGGAAACAGGCTTGCCTTGAAGAAGTAAAAAGGACGGGAGATGAGTGGGTCGCTAAAGTGAAGGTGGAAGGACTAGGTGTGAAAACGGTTCGGGCGAAGGTCATGATTGATGCCACCGAACTGGGTGATGTGGCAAAAATGTGTGGAGTGAAGTACGATATTGGTATGGAAAGCAGAGATGACACGCACGAGGATATTGCTCCGGAAAAGAAGAATAATATTGTGCAGGATATTACTTATGTTGCCATATTAAAAGATTATGGTAAGGATGTGACTATTCCGGAACCTGAAGGATACGATCCTAAAGAATTTGCCTGTGCCTGTGCCAGTCCGGTATGCATAACTCCTAAAGAGCCGGATCGCGTCTGGTCTAAAGATATGATGATTACCTACGGGCGGTTGCCGAATCATAAATATATGATTAATTGGCCGATAGAAGGTAATGATTATTATATTAATCTGATTGAAATGACTCCGGAAGAACGCGTGAAAGCATTGGAATATGCGAAACATTATACGATGTGTTTTGTTTACTTCCTGCAACATGAACTGGGGTATAATACACTTGGATTGGCGGATGATGAATATCCGACAGAGGATAAGTTACCTTTTATCCCTTATCATAGAGAGTCCAGAAGAATTCACGGATTAGTCCGCTTTAACTTGAATCATGCACTCAATCCATATACACAGGATGAAAAGCTGTACCGTACTTGTATTGCTGTGGGTGATTATCCGGTAGATCATCACCATACCCGCTATCATGGTTATGAAGAGTTGCCTAATCTGTATTTTCATCCGATCCCTTCGTATGGGTTGCCGTTAGGTACATTGATTCCTCAGGAGGTAGACGGGCTGATTGTTGCAGAGAAATCTATTTCCGTATCGAATATTATGAATGGAACGACTCGTTTGCAACCGGTTGTACTGCAGATCGGTCAGGCGGCAGGAGCTTTGGCTGCACTTGCTGTGAAGAATAATCAGAAGATAAGTGATGTTTCCGTTCGTGATGTTCAGAATGCTATTTTGGATGCTAAAGGATATTTGCTTCCTTATCTGGATGTCCCTGTCTCGGATGTGAAGTTTGCTTCTTATCAGCGGATTGGTTCTACGGGGATTCTCAAAGGAGTCGGTAAGAATGTGGACTGGTCCAATCAGACTTGGTTGAGAGCGGATACGGTATTGCTGGCGTCAGAACTGGATGGTCTGTTTGAAGTGTATCCGGCTGCCAAAGATGAATTCAAAAAAACAGGAGCGGATAAATTAAGTATTGAGGAGGCAGTTCAACTTGTTCAGAAGATAGCAGAAACGGAAAAACTACATACTACTGTTGATCCGCAAGCGCTTTGGAAAGCATACGGAATGCAAGAACCGGATTTGAAACGGAATATTTTGAGAGGGGAGATGGCTGTAATGATTGATCAGGTATTGGATCCTTTCAATAAAAAACAGATCGATATCACTGGTAAGTATATTCAATAGGTTAACATATATCCAAGTAAAAACAAAAAATTAAAACTATGGAAACTAATAATCGTAGAGATTTCTTAAAGAAGGCAGCTTTGGCCGGAGCTTCCGCTTTGGTTGCCCCTTCATTATTTGCAGCTGACGGAGAGGGGAGAGGGGAACTCTCCCCGAAGATCAAGGCTGGCGATTTGGAAAGCAAATTGATTGTTCCCAAAAATAATGGCTTAAAAATTACAGGAACTTTTTTGGATGAAATATCTCATGATATTCCTCATCAGAACTGGGGTGAGAAAGAATGGGATCTGGATTTTCAGCATATGAAAAGAATCGGTATCGATACAGTGATTATGATTCGTTCCGGTTATCGTAAGTTTATGACTTACCCTTCACCTTATTTGCTGAAAAAAGGATGTTATATGCCGTCGGTTGATTTGGTAGATATGTATTTGCGTCTGGCGGAGAAGTATAACATGAAATTTTATTTTGGTTTGTATGATTCAGGACGGTATTGGGATACAGGTGATTTAAGTTGGGAGATTGAGGATAACAAGTATGTGATTGATGAGGTTTGGAAGATGTACGGAGAGAAGTATAAAAGTTTTGGAGGCTGGTACATCAGCGGCGAGATTAGCCGTGCCACGAAAGGGGCTATTGATGCTTTCCGCGCTATGGGAAAGCAATGTAAAGATGTATCGAACGGACTCCCGACTTTTATCTCTCCGTGGATTGATGGCAAAAAGGCTATTATGGGAACAGGGAAACTGACAAGAGAAGATGCGGTTTCTGTACAACAACACGAAAAAGAATGGAATGAAATTTTTGATGGAATTCATGAAGTGGTAGATGCTTGTGCTTTTCAGGATGGACATATCGATTATGATGAGTTGGATGCGTTCTTTACTGTAAATAAAAAATTAGCAGATAAGTATGGTATGCAATGCTGGACCAACGCCGAGTCTTTTGATCGTGATATGCCTATCCGTTTTCTACCCATTAAATTTGATAAGCTCCGGATGAAGCTGGAAGCTGCCAAACGTGCAGGGTATGATAAGGCTATTACTTTCGAATTTTCTCATTTTATGAGTCCTCAATCTGCCTACTTGCAGGCCGGACATTTATATGATAGATACAGAGAATATTTTGAAATTAAATGAGTGATATGAAGTCTACAATTAACTTTGGCTATCTTATTTTCCTTTCTGTTGTAGCAGCTTTGGGAGGATTTCTGTTCGGATATGATACTGCTGTTATATCCGGAACAATCGCTCAGGTTACTCAACTTTTTCAACTGGATACGTTGCAACAGGGGTGGTATGTGGGATGTGCTTTAATAGGTTCTATCGTCGGTGTTCTTTTTGCCGGTATCCTGAGTGATAAGCTGGGACGAAAAATGACGATGATTATTTCAGCGACTCTGTTTTCTACATCGGCTTTAGGTTGTGCGATCTCCGCAGACTTCACCCAATTGGTAGTCTATCGTATTATTGGTGGAGTTGGTATTGGTGTTGTGTCGATTGTTTCCCCTTTGTATATATCTGAAGTGGCTGTGGCACAATATAGAGGGCGTTTGGTATCTTTATATCAATTGGCTGTGACAGTTGGATTTTTAGGAGCTTATTTGATTAACTATCAATTGCTGGCTTATGCTGAAAGTGGTAATCAGTTAAGTATGGACTGGTTGAATAAGATATTTGTTACTGAAGTCTGGCGAGGAATGTTGGGAATGGAAACATTGCCGGCTGTGTTATTCTTCATCATTATCTTCTTTATTCCGGAGAGTCCTCGTTGGCTGATCGTAAGAGGTAAAGAAGAAAAAGCTGTCAATATATTAGAAAGGATATATAATTCAGTTTCAGAGGCTGCAAGTCAATTAAAAGAAACGAAATCTGTATTGACGTCTGAAACAAAATCTGAATGGGCTATGTTAATGAAACCCGGAATTTTTAAAGCGGTCATCATTGGTGTATGCATTGCTATTTTGGGACAGTTCATGGGTGTGAATGCTGTACTTTATTATGGCCCTTCCATTTTCGAAAACGCAGGACTTTCAGGAGGAGATTCTTTGTTTTACCAAGTTCTCGTAGGACTAGTCAACACTCTGACCACCGTTCTTGCTCTTG
>ERZ1036407.173-NODE-173-length-64346-cov-36.232428_pt1 | contig 64346 bp, 49 predicted proteins | sample MGYA00514217_ERZ1036407 | MGnify/ENA primary metagenome ERZ1036407 (study PRJEB33795, sample SAMN09464943) | human gut metagenome | host: Homo sapiens | place: USA: Stanford, California | collected 2016-11 | study: EMG produced TPA metagenomics assembly of the... | reverse complement strand
TTTTATCATAGAAGACCTTATAAATCTTTAATTACAGAAAAACTTTCACAGACTCCTTAGATATGGTAAACTCAAACCATGTCAGAAGACTGATTTTTAGTAAGTTATAACAGCACCTTTTCAATATCCTCTTTTATCTTCATCTCCAATTGTTTAGCGTCTGCTTCGGTATCTGCACAGATTGAAAAATATAACTTTAACTTTGGCTCTGTACCCGAAGGTCTGGCTACCATGGATACATTCCCCTCTAGCGTAAACTTCATCACGTCAGATTTAGGAAGCTTAATTATAGTCTCCCTCCCATCCCCGTACTTAATCAGGGACTCCTTATAATCACTGATAGATATCACTTTCAATCCTCCAATTTCACTTGGAGCTGCGGTTCTGAATCCACTCATAATTCCATCCATTTTTCTTATTCCTTCCAAGCCTTCAAAGGTATAGCAGTGAAGAGTATTGAGACAATAGCCATATTTTGCATATAACTCATCCAGTACTTCTTTTAATCCTTTTCCCTGGTTTTTATAATATGCCGCCATCTCGCAAATCAAAAGAGAAGCGCCTACCCCATCCTTGTCTCTGACATAGCTGCCGGTCAGATATCCATAGCTTTCTTCAAATCCAAATATAAATCGTTCTTCCTCTCCCTTTTTCTCCAAAAGTCCTATTTGTTCCCCAATATATTTAAAACCAGTGAGCACATTCACTGTATCCACCCCATATTCAGATGCAATCCGCTCAGCCATATCGATGGTTACTATGGTTTTCATCATAAGAGGCCTGCATGGCATATTGCCGCTGGCACTCCTTTGTTTGCAAATATACTCAAGAAGCAACATACCAATTTCATTCGCACTTAGCAGTAAATATTCACATCCGGACTTTACACCAACACCAACCCGGTCACAATCTGGATCTGTTGCCAGCAGCAAATCACAGCCCAAACGCTTTGCATCACGAATTCCCAATTCCATTGTCTTCTCAATTTCAGGATTCGGATAAGGACAAGTGGGAAAACATCCATCCGGCATTTCCTGTTCTTTTACAACAAAAACATTTAGAAAGCCATTTTCCTTCAACGCCCTCCTGACGCAGTAACCTCCAGCGCCGTTTAACGGTGTATATACAATTGTTATATCCTTTTTCATTCCTGCTTCACACAATGTTTCTTTTGAAACAGCCTGTATAAATGCATCCACTGTCTCTTTACTAATATAGGCGATCAGCCCTTCTGCCTGAGCCTTTTCAAATGGCATCCGTGCCACATCTGCAAACACGTCAATCTGGCTTATTTCCTTCTGAATTTCCTTTGCAGTACCAGTCGTTATCTGACATCCATCGTTTCCATACACCTTATAACCATTATATTCTGAAGGATTATGGCTCGCCGTAATAACAATACCGCCATTACAATGCAGCTGCCGTATTGCAAATGACAGCGAAGGAGTGGGCATTAATTCCGGATATATGTGAACTATGATACCATTCGCCGCAAACACTTCCCCCGCAGTCCTGGCAAAATTAACTGAATTTAATCGGCTGTCAAATGCTATGGAGACATGAATTTCCCCAGAATATATTTTTTTCAAATAACTGCAATATCCTTGGGTGGCTCTGGCAACTGTATAAACATTCATACGATTGGTTCCAGCTCCCATTATTCCCCTTAAGCCTCCGGTCCCAAATTCCAAATCTTTGTAAAATCGTTCTTCGATGGCCCTGGCATCCAGGCTGATTGTCTCCAATTCCTTTGTAAGTTCAGTATCTTCCAGATTCTGATTAAGCCAGTATTTGTATATGTCTTTTACTCTCTCCGTCACCTTTCCTAACTCCTTAATTTATCTATATATATTCATCGCGGTTACAAATCTTCAGATTCTCTAATACTCTTTTTATATCCCCCGTACTATCTTTTTCGCAAATCAAAATGGCGTCTTCTGTATCTACCACAACTATATCCTTAAGGCCAACAGCAGCTATCAATTTTCTGTCTCCTTGAATAATACAATTATGAGTATTTACAGTAATGACATTCCCGTCCACTACATTTCCAAATTCATTTGATTTCTTAATACGCTCAATTGCCAGCCAGGAACCTACATCATCCCATCCAAAAGCACCTGGTAATATATAGATATCTTTTGCCCGTTCCATTATGCCATAGTCAATGGACTGAGATTCCATTTTATTAAATTCCTGTTCCAACACCACCTGCTGCCCATCCGTACCGATAGCAGATTGTATTTGCTCCAGTCCTTTGTACATAGCAGGCATAAACTTCTTTATATTCTTCAAAATAGAGGAAACCTTCCAAATAAACATTCCGCTATTCCACAGATATTCCTCCGTTGCCAGATATTCTTTTGCTACCTCCAGGCTTGGCTTTTCCACAAATCGTTCTACTTTATATGCGCGGCCCTCCATTTCATGATTATTAAATTTAATATACCCATATCCCGTTTCCGGATAATCAGGCATGATGCCAATGGTAACCAGATTATCTCCCATTTCCGCTATACGGCAGGCATCTCTTAATGTAGAAACAAACATTTTATTAAATTTAATCAAGTGATCAGAAGGTAAAACTAACATCAGGGCATCTTTATGCTTCTTGGAAATGTGGACAGCTCCCAGTCCAATACAAGGTGCCGTATTACGGCTTACAGGCTCACACAGTATATTATCCTCCGGTATGCCCGGAAGCTGTTCAAGTACCAGGTTCCTATAGTCTTTATTTGTTGCAATATAAATATCCTCCATCTTTACCAATGAAGCTATTCTCTCAACAGTCAGCTGAATCATCGTTTTACCATCATCTGTAATGGTCAGAAACTGTTTTGGCATATTTCTCCGGCTTCTGGGCCAAAAACGTTCTCCGCGCCCTCCGGCCATTATTAACGCTGTTATATTCATCCTTATTTCCCTCCAAGCTCAAACTTTTACTTATTGTTGCTTTGATAAGATCATATATTGACCCTTACTGTTTTCCCGTTTATAATAATTCCAACTAATACTAAAAGGAGAATTTCATGGATATCGACTATCTGCTTTCGCTTCAATCACTCCGTTCCATCACACACCAGGTCTTTAACAGCTTATTTCTTTTTACCACCACTTTCGGAGAAGATTTTATAATTATGTCCCTCATCTCCGGCATATACTGGTGTGTCCGCAAACAGTCTGCCTTATACCTTCTCTTCAATTTCCACCTGGGAAACTTTATAAACCAGGCTATTAAAATAACTGTCTGTGCTTACAGGCCATGGATTCGTGATAGCAGGATAACCCCTGTAGATTCTGCCAGGCCCGGGGCAAGCGGATACTCCTTTCCCAGTGGACATACCGCCAAAGCCATGGCTGTATGGGGCGGCTTAGCCGTACATGATTTCAAAAGGAATAAACCATTAGCAAGCATTCTGCTACTCATTATACTTGCTGTAGGCTTTTCCCGCAACTATTTAGGCGTCCATACTCCCCAAGATGTATTAGTGTCCCTTATTTTAGGAGGATTCATTCTCTACGGTACCTATTATCTCCTAATCTGGGCAGATAAAAAAAGAGGACGGGACTGGATTACTGCCGGTTCCACAACACTGGCATCCATTCTTCTGGTATTCTATGCCAAAAACAAATCCTATCCTCTGGATTATATTGATGGACAACTGCTTGTAAACCCTCAGCAAATGATAAATGGCTGCTTCCGCGGGTGTGGTGGTATCATTGGTCTGGCTTACGGATGGGTTCTTGATAGAAAGTTGATTCATTATAACGAAGCCAGAGGAACCTGGCAAACTAAATTATATCGCTATTTACTGGGTATGATAGGCTTAACGCTCCTATTCAAGACATTTCCATCCTTAATATCCTTTTTTATCAGCCCTCCAAAAGCTGCATTCATCAACGGTTTTATTATACCTTTTTATATTACTGCAATCTATCCGATTCTGACCCGAAAGCTATGAACCTCCTCCGTAATTATGACTGGCCGATTTTATACTGGCATAGGCCAGTATCATCCAGAAAAATGGCTGACGATAGTTAATCACTGTCATGCTTTCCGCTAAAAGGGCAATATAAGCAGGCCAATAGTGGACAGGCGCACCTTTCATGTTCCTCCAAAGCCACACCAGCATCAGGGCCATAGGTATTATACCGTAAGAAAACCATATGCTGAATGGGGTCGAATGAATTTCGCTCTTCCAGACCACTGCCAGGGGAAAACGTTCAAAGAAACCTTCGCCCGCTCCATACAGAAGATATTCTGGATAATAAAGTATCTTTTCTCCACCACGGTCAACTATCAGCTTTCTGATTCCTCCCTGTGAAAGCAGAGCCAGTTTCTCTTGAATCCTCGTAAGAATATTGTACTCTTTATCCTGTATAGTAAAGCCTTGCTCCGGCCATATCAACCAAAGGCCGATTACCAATGCTGCTGTAAGAATTGCTCCTATACAACACAAAAATCGGCCGGATATCCGTCCAGCTTTATACTGTCTGTAAATGCAAATGCAGCCACTCCCCGCAGCCAACAGCGTCCATCCCAAAAAAATGCCGGTAGATTTGGTAAGCAAAATCAGAAAGCCATCAATTATATAAAACAGCCAGAACGATCGTTTATGGTGTTCACTATCATAGCAATAAATCAGGAGGATAGTCAAAAACAGCACATATGCCATCTGATTTGGATTGTTAAATGTTCCCATATACCTGTTCGCATCCCAGTACTCATAATAAATACGTCCTGCTCCTAAAACATAAACCGCCAGCTGAACAACTAATATAAGCTTCAATATTCGGTTGAGATACAGCAGAAAGTTCTTTTCTCCAGCCACCTCCCTTAAAGTCCATAACAGCATGCATCCATAAAGCCAATAAGCTGTATTACGTATGAAATCGTTGTGGGGAGATAAAATATAATACCAGCCATTCACCAAAAATACACCTGCTAAAAACGCATAAAAAAAGTAATCCTCCCTGTATAAAAGTCCACGTCGCCCTTTTTTTAACCTGCGTATCAATGCACTTAGAAAAGCCGCTGCCAATACTGCATCTCCTACCCCCAGTCCTCCTGATGGAAAAAGATACAGCGGTTTTAAAAATACAAATATTAGAAATAGTATGGCAGAAACAGACATAACTTTCCTCCTGGACTTACCGATTATATTAAAATATTTTTCCCCTCCAGCCACCAATAAAACAATACACATTCAAGCAACGCCAATATTATCAGAATTATCCCTAACCACTTGGCCTTTTGTTTACAAAACACATCCGTCCAGCCTAGCACCGGCAGATACGCACCCATAACATATCTTGGCAGCGATGTAGTTCTCACAGAAAATGGGACTAAAATGAACAATACTCCCATTACGGACTCCCCCCATCTTTTAGTCCTGGCCAGATGTATACTGCCTATCAGACCGAATATACCTACTAATGCAAAATAAATTTTTCGCCTTGTCCCTCTTCCCGTCAAAGCCTTTATCACTTCCTGTAATGAACTTTCATGCTCCCCCCACGCATATTGGATATGGGCGAAGGCCAGGGGATCTCCCATTTTATACCATAAAAATACCATAAAACCAAACAATCCAAGAGGAATTAATGCAACACCTAATACCAGCCTGTAGTTTTTAAACGCCTCTTTCCAGTAATTCCATAGTGACTTTCCGCTGCCTCTTCTCAAATAATCTGAAGTATACTGCACAGCAACAGCAAAAACCAGCAAGACGCCAAGATTCCTCGTCGCACTGGCCAATGCGCCAACTACCCCCATTGCAATATACCGTTCTTCTTTCATGAATATAAAAAATAACACCACAAAGAGAAAAAACAATGATTCCGAGTAAAAGATAGAGAAATAAAAGCTATATGGACCAAATGAATATATCAGACAGAATAACAGAGCCTCAATATAATCATTTCTGGTCTTACATATATAGGACGCAGAGGCCACCAATCCAGCAAGGAAAAAAAGAGAATTTGCTATACAGGTAACTACATTTACATTTCCATGAGTAAACCGAATCAAATAGCGCATGACCAACGGCATTAATGGAAAGAACGCCCAGTTAGCCTCCCCCGTTCCATCTGGACTTGGAGCCGGCGCATATCCATCCATAGCAATACTTTTATACCAGCCGGCATCCCAATTATTCATTCTGTCAAATATGAAAATATCCACATTATTTACATATTGCCAGACAATAAAAACCAGATACATCAGCAATCGGGACAGAAGAAATATGAATAAAATTAATAACGGGAGCATCCATTTATTATTTTCCAGATAACTATTCACTCGCTTCATCAATCGTAATCTCCTTCACCCAAACATCTTCTGTTCTATTTATAAGAAGGGATATTTCTCCGTTCTCCGCCTTTATCGGAGCAGTCCACAACTGCTCCCTCTCTCCATTTTCACGTCCTTTTTCCAAAGTCAGAGGAGTTTCTTCCCTATTCGATAACACTGTCAGTATGTTTTTCTTTCCAATATCATCAACAACAATTGTCAGACGCAGGTCATCCTCTGGTAGTCCGTCAAAATATATCCAAGCTCCTTCGCTTGAAACCCGCCTTCCAAGATTATTCCTATCTTCCCACCCGGAACCACACCTTTTCTGCTCCTGGTTCATATATACAGGTATACCTACCACATAATCAAAGCCCTCTATTCCCGGCCATTTTTCTAACTCCCGATTGATATAATACATGCGATATGCCAGATTCACCTCAGGTGTCCTGGCATTCCATAAAACCCAAATATAAAAAATAAACAGTGTTGCACTAACGATATATGCACTAACAACAAATAGCTTTTTCATCTACAGTTCCTTCTTGATTCAAATATTTAACAATATCACAACTGACTACCAGCCATAAAGCCAAATGGATTATGGCAAGGATTCTCATATCTATTGCCAGAAAGCCAAACAAAAACAAATTATAGGTAATAACAGCTACTGCGTTAAAGATAATCGGAATGTATACTTTCCTGTAATTCTGAATATATATGAGGCCTGAAAGAATTATAAATAGAAAACTATATCTTTCATGCATGGCAGGAAAAAAGAAGATACAAGTCATATTAAACCAGCATGCCAATAAAATAATTGACAGCTTATCCAGCACACCCCCCTTATAATACACCACATATACAGCCATAAGGATAATCAGTGCCATTGTGATCATAATCCCTGGCAGAAAAAACATCCCATACTGTTCCGGGAGTAGGCTATAAATATTAGGCATTTTTAATGTCAACATATTATAACTGGTAATCTGCCTAAAATAGATACCATAAACATTCAGTATCCTGCGCCCAGCAAATATAGCCGGCAATCCCGAAACCAGATACATTAACGGAATATACATAAAATAAAGGATTGAAAAGCGCTTCTGTTTCAAATATAACAAAATATAGATTGGTAACATAAATACTGTCTGAAACTTAAAACAAAATGCAATTCCTAAAAACAAAAAGCTGCATGTATACTGCATTTTTATCATGAAATACAAACTTAACAAAATAAATGTAGTATATATAATATCGCACTGTCCCCATACCGCGCCATTGGATATAACCATCGGAGATAAAATGATGGAAGTCCATGTTAAAAACACAAGCAGTTTCCTTTTTTCAATGCAGTAATCCTTTTTCAGTTCCCATACAATCATGCCAGAAACTCCAGCCGCTATATAATCAAATACAATGGATACCAGCTTTATCCAATAAAGCGGGGGGCCGGGCAGATAAGTCATCGTCGCCATAAGTGTTATATATGGAATATAGTAGTCCCCAATTTCATTCTTTAGTGCTTTGTAACCCCCGCCCTCAATTAATTCATTGTACCAAGGTAACAGAAATGCTTCATAATCCCTAGATATGAACCCCCTGAAATGCCATCGTATTATGAGGGATATGAGAAAGAGAACTACTCCTGCTAAAACCAATATGTTAATATGACAAAATTGGATGAATTTCAACTCAATACTGCTGATATGGGTACGATTCTCTTTATTTTTCATCCTCACCTGCCATCCTTTTTCCATCATTCAAAAAACTCTCTACGATATATCTTGGGCGCTCTTTTGTCTCCAAATAAATCTTACCGATATATTCCCCCACCACTCCTACGCTCAAGATCAGTATGCCACCGATTCCCCATATCGAAACCATAATACTGGCCCATCCCGGCACAGTCGTCCCCCTAAAGAATCCTGCAACGCTCCAGATAAGCATGAGAATACTTATTCCCAGTATGACGCTCCCCAGCATCACAATCATCCTGATTGGTTTGGTACTGAGAGAGGTAATTCCTCAAAAGCAAATGCCAGCATTTTCTTAAGCGGATATTTACTCTCACCGGCAAAACGTTCATTCCTCGCGTAGTAGACCGACGTGGAGGAATACCCAATCATAGGAACAATTCCACGCAAGAAAAGATTCACCTCTTTAAACTCTGACAGCCCTTCCAAAGCCCGTCTGCTCATAAGACGGTAATCCGCATGGTTATAAACGGTATCCGCCCCCAGCCTGGACATTATCTTATAAAATCCCTCTGCTGTGAACCGCTTAAAAAATGTATCTGTATCCCGCTTACTGCGTACCCCATATACGATATCATAGCCCTCATAAAATTTATCCACCATCTCATCAATAGCTCCGATATCATCCTGCAAATCCGCGTCCATAGAAATCGCCATATCACAGTAACCCTTAACCGTCATAAGTCCAGCCAACAGTGCATTCTGGTGTCCGCGGTTCCGGCTGAGGTTGATGCCGCTGTACAATGGATTGGCTTCATGCAGTTCTTTTATGATATCCCATGTGTGGTCTTTAGAGCCGTCATTTACAAATACTATCCGGCTGTCAGATGATATTTTCCCTCTCATTGTCTCAAATTTTTCAAAAAGCTGCCTAGCCGTCTCCCTTAGTACCTCTTGTTCATTGTAACAGGGAATTACAATATACAATGTTTTTCTCATGGTTGTATCTCCTCCCAGATATCCACTATCACTCCTGAAATCAATAGCTTATCTGACTTTCCAAATAATCCCGTTTGAATGTATACACCACAAACGAACTATCCATATACCCAATCTGCCCATTTTGATACAGCGGTATATCCTGTACCTGTTCTGCCTCTTGACGGCTAAGAAGAATGAATGACAACTCATCTATCTGCCTATCATCATAATAAAAATCTCTCGGGGTCAGCCATTTATAAATCACTAAATCACTTTCACTGTTTATTGGAAGTATTTTAATTTCCCCATTCGTCATTTCGGTTGTTATATTTGCATTCCAAAATGTTGAATACCCAACATTTATATTTTGGTCTATCAAATATCGGTTTACAGCATAACGATTTGCCGAATTATTATGTTTTATCGCATCATTCAGCACCACCGTACCATTTACCAACGCATAAACGATGATACTTAATATACATAATCTAAAAAGATTTGATGCTCTTTCAACTCCATTCATAAAAACTGCCAATAATGGTATCAACCATATAAGCACTAAAATCCAATATCTAGATGTATAATTTCCAGCAAATACAAAAATAAAAAGATTTGACAAAAAAGAAAACAAGAACTGCAATAGTATAAAATCACTGGTATAGTTATTTCTTTCAGGGCTATCCAAGCTGTCCTTACCAACAAATACCCTTTTTATTTGAACAGACACACAAATTAATATTACCAGAACCAGAAGCAATATAAATACATTCAATAACCCCTGAACTGACATCAAGCGGACATCATACTTAAATCCCATAATTTCCGGTATTCCCATAATTACTTTTCCAAAAATGCCAAAAATCGATTCCCCTTTCTCCCCAAAATTCAGATAGCTCAAGTCATTAAAGCTTTGAAAGATAAATCTCTTCCTTAACAATTTTTCCATTACGATATAACCGACGCCTGCCATTACACCTCCGCTTATATTGACAGCTGCATAACGTGTCTCGTTTAGGCCCAAAAGCCTCTCAATATTTTTCCTTGTCGGATAAATCATAAAGTCATAAAATTCCCTTTTCTTTATTAACAGCGATAAACCTGCACAAACTGCCGGAATGTGCAATATTAAAAGATACCGCAGTCCTCCCAATCCCATAAGGAAAGAAATAAGCAGCCAGTACAGGACACAAACCTTTTTCTTTTCGCTATAAAAAAAGACTCCCAAAGCAAAAAACATCAAAATAATATGTGGATAATAAAAACATCCGAACTGCACTATGCCCAAATATTCCCATGAATAGGGAATTAGCATTAATAATTCACATAAAAATATAACCCAACACTTCCAATTTAAACTCTTCCCAAGGAAAGCAACGGCTCCTCCACAAACCAAATATAAAATAATAGCAGTCAGCGCCCTGACTAACTGCCAGTTATCCGTAAAACGGAAAATAAACGCCGATATCAACTGAGTATTAACCACACGCAATTCCGTAGAATAATACCAGTTATCAGACAGCAACCACTTTCCCTGTTCTGCCAGCTGCCTGGCCAGGACCATCTCGCTAGACATATCCGAGTTGATTATATTATATATATAAAAACATTGTAGACGCAGAAGTTGCGCCGCAATATACCCCCCTCCGCCGATAATCAACAACATAAGTATTCTGTTCCCCTTATTTTTATTGTTCACCAGCTTCGTCCTCCAAATATACCGTTTCTTTACCATACCATCTTGCTATTATCTCGTTTTTCCAATCATGCTCATCCAGCTGTATATCATTGTAATAATACAACAAACGCGGGCGTGCTTTATACGGTTTTAATGTAACAACACTTTCATTACTTTCTAATAGTGCCTTCCTGTCAGCTGCCTCTTGAACATATTCCTGTAGTTCGCCTGTATAATAGGAATAAATTGCTGAGACGGAAGTTAACTCATTAAAACTTTTCGGACATATAGCTAGACCTATAGTTCCTATAACAAGAAAACCATAATACATCTTCATATCCTGTAAAGTAAGAATGTTTAACCTCACATCAGCCAACCGTCCTTTTATCCATCCCATAAAATAAAGAACATTAAAAACTATTAACAGTACAAATAAAATATATCTGACATTTTGTACCCTGCCTGCGGCTTCAATATTTTGTCCCAATCCGCCTGTTGCATATAATGTAGGGGTAAAACTAGAAGCAAACAAACAGAACGAAAACATCAGGAATAATAACGGGAAATGGCAATATCTCTCTACTCCGTTCTTTTTCTTTACCACATTCCATAAAAATGGGCATAAAAACATCAACGCAAATATTAAATACAAATTTGTCCATTCATTTATAAACTGAACTCCATATCTAAATGAATAATATATGGTTTGGACGACTCCTTTTTGCTGGCCGGTAAAAGCCGCCGACCGTATAGCATTTCCTGGAGCCATCATACTAATACAGAAGCCAACCATTAATACAACAAACGGAACAGCCAATATTCTTCCACTTTTTAGACGCTTGTAATATATAATTACTAAAATCAACGCACTTATTTCTACTGCCAATAAAGTACCTACATAGTTTCCCCCACCAATTATCGCGCTTAACACAACCGTCATAACCACACGTCTTATTCTTACTATTTTTTTGCTCTCTTCTTGGCAGGATATCTGAACGCATATCCCTATCATATATAGTAATAACGAAAAAAAGCCAAGATAATATAACGAACCATTAAACCAGTAAAAAGCCTGCACGGGATCGGGAACACATTGTATCATCAAAAACAAGATAAGTATGCTGATTGCAAACCAATCACACTTATCTCCATCTAAAAGCTCAATTATAATAACTTTAAAGAAAAACAGCACACTGCTGATGAGAAGAAACAGCAAAAGATATGTTGTTACAGTATAATAAGCGTCACCAAAAATCCCTGGTTGAATTGCCATGAAGAATATACCTGAATATGTTCCCTGCCAATTAAAGTAGCTGTTTTTAACCTGTGCAGCCGCGGCCAATATTATCTGCCATATTGAATGTGTTTGTTTCCAAGCAGAATATGCCAGGTAACCATAGGAATAATCATCTGCCCAGCCATGGTTATATCGTGCAACTAATAACAACGGTATTATGCTGAATACAAATACTAATCCTATACCAATAGTTACCTTAAATCGTATGTCTTTGCTTTTCATAATATATCTCCAAAATTGGTATTTAACCCCTTACCGCCTGCCCATCGCCTCTTTAATCTGCGTAGAACTGGTACTCTTCGTATATGGGAAGAAGTGTATATCCGCTCCTACCTGATTCAGCCTTTTTTTATCTATAATCCAGGACTCATTATTCACATAATCATCCCCGGAGAACAGGCAGTCAAATTTATACAATTCCCAGGCAGCCATCTTGTCAATATTATCCATGGTGACACCTACCGCTTTATCCACATACTTTAATGCCCCTATAATTTCCAGCCTCTCTTCAAACGGTATATACGGTTTCTTCCCTTTAAAATGTACAACCAGTTCATCCGTCAGCACCCCGACAATCAGATACTCACATTTTTCCTTTGATTTTCTTATTAAATTCAGGTGTCCTATATGAAACAAATCAAACACGCCCGCTACATAACCGATATTATAATCCTTCATCCTCTGTTTCCCCTTTATTATTCCTCATAGTTAAAAATTCTTCCATAATTCCGGCAATTGCTATGGATTCCTCTGCTGTCAGTTTATAATCGCTCTTCTCAAAACCATTCATAGCCGATACAAAATCGCTGATTTCATACCGCAGGCCGTCTCCTAAAAATTTAACAAAATACCGTTCATTCTGACTGGTATCTTCATAGCAGACTTCAAACTCCTGTGTCTTCCACCATGGCGCCGTAACCTTAATATAGCCCCTGGTGCCGGATATAATTAACTGTCCCTCTGATTTCACTCCCAACCCGGTCCTGGATTCAGCCAAGCTGTAAGGATATTTAACATATGCTTTTATATATGTATCCACCCCATTGGGAGCCCAAAATCCATCAAACCTCACCTCTTGGTAATTGCTTCCCAAAAGTTTTATGATTGCAAATAATGTATAGCTGGCCAGTTCTGTAAAGCTTCCTCCAGTCTGCGTATCCGTCAACTCTCTTAGGATAGGACTTGTCAGCTTTGTAAAACAGGCCTCCACATCCCTGATTGTCCCAATCACTCCGCTTCTGGCAATACTCAGCATCTGCACAAATCCCGGGCAATAAGCGGTCTTAATGCCCTCCATCAGAATACAGTTCTTTTCCTTTGCCAGGCTAAACAGTTCTTCAGCCTCTTTCCGGTTAAGCGTCATCGGTTTTTCACACAGAACATGCTTGCCAGCCAACAATGATTGTTTCACATATCCATAATGTGTCCCATGAGGCGATGCAATATATACCGCATCTATCTGATTAAAAAAATCGTCCAGATTAGCCGTATAAAACTTAAGCTCATTAGTCTCTGCAAATTTCCTGGCACTCTCCATTTTGGGGTTATATACACTCTCCACATAAATACCGCTGACATACTTTACTTCCGGTACCATCCTCTTTGCAATACGGCCGCATCCGATAATGCCCAGCCGTATGAGTGAAAAATTCTTCGCCCTCAGCATAGTGCTGGAAACATCCCTTGTGCGCTCCAGATACACCACTCGGCAATACTGCTTCAAATAGTCAAACGCCCCAATCCAATCGGAACCCACCGTAAAGATATCCACCCCATATTTCTGGATATCCTCTACCTTCTGCCCCACATGGTCCTCAATAATAATCTGATCTGCCAATCCGGTCTGCCTGACATGCTCCACCCGATCCATCAGTGAATCCATGACATTCAGCTTTCCTCTGGATTCATCATAGTGCTCTGTAGTCACCCCGACAATTAGATAATCCCCTAATTTCTTAGCCCTTTTTAATAAACGATAATGTCCCTCGTGAAAAAGGTCAAAAGAACCGTATGTAATTACTTTCTTCATTCGTCTTCCATCCTCATAAAACTCACATTTTATCCAATTTTACCTTATCCAAGTATACTTCACGGGGCTGGAAATGTAAATAGAAAAGGCTGGGAATCCAGCCTTTCAAAGGAGTTCTTTTATTTTATCCGGATAGTTGCTAATAATTGCATCCACCCCAGCCCTCAGACACTCCCGTCCCTGTTCCTGGGTATTGACGGTCCATACATGAACCTTTAACCCTCTTTCTCCCGCCTGTTCCATCACTCCAGGATAATGCAGATTATAAAAAGCCGGGTGCAGCGCGTCCGCGCCTATGGCTTGTGCATAAGCCGCCGGGTCATAGATACCGTCAGAATATAAAACACCCGTCACTGCATCTGGCTTCATGTGCTTAATAAAAGCCACGCTATTATGGTTAAAGGATGAATAAATCACCCGTTTTGCCATCCCCAGCCGGTCAGTCAGCTCCAGAACCCGTTCTTCAAGCCCATCATAAAGATAAACCCCGTTCTTCAACTCCACATTAATCTTTAACGGAGTGTCTTTCAAGAGCTCATATACCTCACGCAGGGTAGGTATCCTGGCATCCTTGTATTCCGGATGGGTCTTGTTAAAAAGAAATCCCTTCAGTTCCTCCAGAGTAAAATCCCGGATGAATCCGCTGCCGTTGCTAACCCTGTCAATCCTCTCATCATGCGCCACCACGAGGTAACCATCGCGGCTCATCTGGACATCCAGCTCAACCCCATCAGCCTCCATCTCTGCCGCCAGCGCAAATGCTTCCAGTGTATTTTCCGGCGCATAGCCGGAAGCCCCCCTATGAGCCCAAACCTCTGTCATCTTTCATTGCCTCACTTCTATATATGCTTGTCCTCGCCGGCACCAAAGCGGATAAAGTCAATCTGATTCTCCTCAGGATTGATTACCATTACATCCCAGAGATCCTGTGATACAGTTTCCAGCTTCCGTTCGTAAACAATAGCGCCTTCCGGTTTCTTATCCATAAAATATTCGCATTTATTACATCCAAGGGAAATAATCGGAAAATCCCGTTTTCCGTATATCTGGTCAGCATGGTTATGTCCATGAACATATGCCATAATTCTGTGACCGCCTCTGTTGTGGCTTTCCAAAATATTGATTAGCTCCTCTCCGTTCCTGATTTTATCGCTCCAGTAATGGATTTCCGGAAGAGGCGGGACATGAGCAAAGACCAATACGGAATATCCATCTGGCGTCTCCGCCAGTGTCCGTTCCACCCATTTAAGTTCCTTTTCCGGAAATCCATACCGCACCTTTTCACGATGGTCAAAGGATGCCAGGAACAGGAGCCTAAGCTTCAAATCGGGCCTATCCACATAATACCAGAAACTTTTTCCATCTCGTACCACATCAGACGGCAATTTGGCTTTTGATACAAGTCAAACTGCCCTTCATCATCCAGCACCTCAGGATTTCCTGAAAAATAATTGGAATCATGGTTTCCTTGTACCATATATACAGGCGTTCCCACACTCTGTAATCCGGACATAACATTATGCACATATTCTTCTGTCAGCGCCCTGGGCACCATTCCATCAGTAATATCCCCCAGATGGACAACTGCGTCAAAACCAGCCTGCTCGTGAACCGCCTGTATGTTGTAAATCGAATCCTCCCAGCATCCACCAACTACATAATGCGTATCAGCCAGAACAGCCAGTGTCAGAGTCTTTCCCTTCTTCTTTCTCTTTAATACCTTAGTCGCTGTATCCCGTATTTCGTCTGCAAATAATGTTTTTGGCTGATATTCCGTATATGTGGAAACAAAAGAGAGTATATTATCCAGATGTATCCCTGCGTCCGCGGGGATTGAAGCTCCATCTGCCCTTCTCAGACAGACGCGGAAATATCTGTCGTCATTAAAATAATAGTTTCCGCCTCTCAGCTGCGATTCATAGTAATCGTGATTATAGGTTGTCCAGTTTTCTTCCTTTTGGTAGCAATAGGTATAAATATATGTTCCATTTACTTCTGCATTGTAGGTAGCAACTCCATAACGATACGCATCATCATTCAGCTTCAGGTAACTGCCCGCTTGCGCATGGTAAATCCTGTAAGTTGCCATCCATGTATCATCCCCGGACTCAATCATTCCGGTATCAGGAGAAAGTTTTAATCCCACACCTCCTATGTCGGCCTTAAGTTCCTGCAAAACCAATCCCTTTTTTTCCGGTTTCGCTTTCTTTTTAAGCCTGGCTGGAAACAGAATATCATTCAGCCAATATACGTTTTCTATGTGAAGATAATACTCATCAAACCCCATCTCTTCTAACTGCAGCGCTATCTCACGATAATAGATATTGCATATAATAATCCGCAGCTTATCCCTAGGAATCTCTAGCAGTTTCTCCGGTCCGCAGACCATAATTCCATGAAAGGATTTTCCCCACTTTTCCCGGCCATTATCTACAATATATGCGGGCCTGAACCTTGCACCGAACCTACGCATATAGTCCTCAAACATATTGCCTGCGCCAAATATAACGATGGTTTTCCCTTCTGCGCCATTAAAAGTTTCTGCCAGCCTTTGATGGTATATCTGATATGGTGTTTCCGGGTCAAAAATCCCTGTATGTCGCGGCATCCTAAGTTCCTCCGAAGGATACTCCATATACTTTCCCATCATCATACCCAATAACCGGCCATATCCTGCCGGAACATCGAATTTACAGCCTTCAAATAATAACTGCGCTGTTTCATTGAAATCACTCCGGTAATACACCTGATAATCATCTGCATTAAAAGCTGCAGTAAACGGACGGACGTAATATCCTTCCTCTTCCGGGCAGGCTGCACATGCCTCCTCATAGCTTCTTAAAAGCTTTTCCCTGCCTTCCCGTTTAATAATCATCCGATATGCATACTTCTTTAATCTGGATAATGTCTGAAATTCCGGTCTGCCCTCACCGAAAGTTTGAATCAGACAAAGTCTTTTATATATTGCAATTTTTCGGAGCTGGTTCTTACGCTTTTCCTCATTTTCAAACACATAATCCAAAGCCAGTATATCTATCCATATTCCCCAATTATTGCTGCCATTAATCTCCCAATATTCGGCCCCTGTGGTATTGCTGTTACGCAGTCTGCACATACTCCCCCGGAATATGCCTGAATCATTTTCGTTGGTATGAAGCGTATATGGAGCGCTTAATTCAGATACCGCCAGTTGTTTAAAGGTTTCATAGTCTCTTCGCGGCATAACAACATCCACATCATCATCCCATGGAATAAATCCCTGGTGACGCACCGCCCCCAACAATGTACCTGACCAGAGATAATAGCGAAGTTGGTGTGCATTACAGAATTCTTTGAAAACCTGCAGTAAATCCAACTGTACCGCCCATAGCCTTCTTGTCTTTGCCGGTACTGCGTAACCACATAAGCCTTCTGTATTTCTTTCAATCATAATATCTGCCCTTCCTAGTCCAGTAGTAATTCTGCATTTCGGTTCATTTGATTTATATCCACACCTGTCCAGCGATAAAAATTCTGATATACATCATACCTCCGGTTATCTGCTACAAACCTGTCCTCTTCTTTGCGGAAAATATCCCACAATTGTACCAGACCATATCGGTTCTTCATTTCACTAATAGGAACCAACTGCTCTGCATCTGGTGTAAAAGCATAGGTATACATCAGTGCCCTGTACATGGGATATGCAGCCGGATAATTTTCTTTCACAAATTCCTGATCAAAATAAAACAACTGACCATTTATATAAAAACAATTAAAGGGAACCATATCTACATAACACTGCTTAAGAATCGGTCCATATTCCACCAGTATTTCTTTGGCCTCAGGAAGCTTGTTTTCCCCATCCAGGACAATCTCAGAGGATTTCAATATGTTTTTATACAACATTTCAAAAATAGCTTCAAACGTTTCCCTATCTCCCACTGATACCAACTTTCTCAAATAATCAGAACAGGTTATATCCGGTATGAAAGGCATAACCACAGCATCCCCCTCTATCTTGTGCGGTACGACAGGGATTCCCCTCTTTTCTAGCTCCATCATATTATTGTAAACACTTTCAATACTCGGCTGGCCGTCACGATATAACGCCCGTTTTTTTACTATCCACCCCTCTTTCTTTTCTCCTTTTCTCGAAATTTCATGCACACACGTGGATAATCCGTGCTTTTTTCCCCGGTCTGTGGTTACCGCTGCAAATAAGACAGAACTGGACTCTCCATCAAGGCTGGACTCTGTCAAAAAGGAATTAGCAAAGAAAGGAAATACTTGATTATCAATCAAATCACTATAAAGCTGTTGTTCCGGCACTAATAATGTACTCTGGTTTCTATGATAAAACAACAGTCTTTCACCCAAATCCTTTTGAGGTAAATAGTTATCGGAATAAATCATTTGAGCCAGCTTATAATCAGGGAGCGGGTAATAAAACTTCACATTTTTAAATCCTGCCTCCTTCATAATATTTAATAATTCCTGCCTACTGAAAGTATATCCCTTAGCGGCCTGTGGATAATGTTTGATACCCGCAAAAGGCTTTCCCGTATATGTTTCTACTTCTCCACAGAAGTATCGAAGTCCATATCTGTTGTCCACTGCGGCCAGCAGTCTCCCATTTGGCTTGAGCAGTGTTACAATCTTCTTCAGATATTCGCTGTATTCCTTGGAAGATTTGCTCCCACCACATTGGCGTTCCAGACAGCCCACCATCACTATATAATCAAATTCTTCTTCAAACTCTATATCCAGAATATTTCCGGCATAAATATCCAGATTATGCCTGTCTTCATAACGTCTGCAGATAGCTTCAGCCTTAAACAGGCCATACTCCACGGTTGTCACATGCGCTGCGTGCTCACACAGAAGACCAGTCAGAGCTCCAAACTCCCCGCCAACCTCCAGAATAGAGGCATCCTCTTTCCACTCGTACCAATTAAGGATGGAAGTCCTCATATCTGACAGATGATAAAACACCTGCCAGCGGTCATCCTCCGCCAATACATGGGAAAAATCCCCATCAGGATGATTCTCAATATAAGCCCGTATATCTTGATTCACCCGGATGTTTTTCTGCCCGTTTCCTGCTCCCTTATAATATTCCTTATGAAGAACTGCCATGTTTCTTCCTCCAAATGTGCTTTATATTATCTTCTGTTTAAGGGTATACTCCCGTGAATCATGTCCTCTCTCAAAGCAAAATTGTCCAGAATTTTACAGCATTCATTTGTATAACGCAAATCCTTCATACTGTAAATCCGATCGACCAATACTGTATCTACAGGTGTTCCGCTCACCTCTAAATCTATATAGGCTTCAAAAAAATCTTCGATTCCTTTCTGCATTTCCTGCACAAACCGTAATTCTTCCATTGTCCTGGTTTCTTCCCCATATACCGGCTCCCCTTCCTCTGTAAAGCCCGTCAGGGTACACTCCGGAGAGGTAATTACGGTTTCCAAAAATAAATAATTATAATAAAAATAATTATTAGGAATATAGGACCCGTACGAATTATCTTGGACAACCCGGTTTTGGATAAACATAGCCTTTGATGGCATAGCCCTCCATTCCGGCTTCCTACAGTCATAATTACATACATAAATCCCCTCCAGCCTGAATGGAACAATCTTATTGAGACTAAAATGACATGTGCCAGAAGATACGAAATCAAAAAGAGCATACGTTCCATCCGGCTTCAGCCCTAGGTGTTCCATATATTTCAGATAACGCCCAGCCAATTTTAAAGAGTTTTCAAATATCCTATCTTTGTGAGCCAATCCATAACTGACGATATCAGGATATCTGCTGCTATCATAAGGCAGTATCTGATCGAGCGGCAAGTCAAAGCTCTCGTGAATCATTATCTCTGGTGTGCTGTAATACGGCAAGGAAGAAATCCATCTGATATCTTCCTCAGTCCGCATGGAGGCGCAAACTGCAGCATGTCTGGAAGAGCGGAAATAAATTCCCCGCGGGGCATCTGTGATATCTCTCTTTTCCAAGTACTTGTCATATAATCTCTGAATCAAATACCCGTCCCTGGCCGAAAACAAGATTTCATCGAAATTGCCTTCCCGCATCTGCCCAGTCAGCCATAAAATAAACTTTGTAATTAACGGCCCTACAAACATGTATCCCAGAGAATACACTTCATCTACCTTAACCCTACCATCTGTCTGATGCAGGCAGAAGGGATTATTCAATGCTTTAGCAATGAACAGCCCTACAATAAGCCGCTCATTGATATTAGAAGTATAGCACTGAATCGGTGCATATCCGGATAGCGGGAGCATCTCACTGGCCTTTTTTATATAAAAACTATCCAGGCCATTCTGCTGTGAATAAACACAATCCGCATAATAATTATCACCTATATGCAGATAAGAGTTTCCCCTCACATACTCTTTAAATACCTTGTATAATCCAGTCACCTTGTTCTTATGGTACTCACATGATACAAAAAGCTTTTTATAACCGCTAATACCCAGTTCTGACAAAATCTCGCCTAAAATCTTCTCCGGCAAATACATATCTGAGACTATATATACCTGTTTTCCCTGTTCTACTGCATAATTTAAAACAGAAACCATATGGCTACGCGGAATAAGAACCGCTCTCTCCGTTTCCAACTCCAGTCGGAGCAGTTCATCTTTCTGATTGTCATTTATACCTGTCAATCGCTGGAGTTCGTTATAAATGCGGTAAATATCCGGTATCTCCTGCACAGTATTCATTTCTGCTTCCCAGCGCTGTTCCTTAAATCCCTTAACCCCAATCCCTCTGGCCTTCGCCCTATCTTCAACAATAGCATATACATCCACGGGATACAAAGTCTTCCTCATTACCAGGGTATCGAACATATCAAAGCTGATTATTTCATGAACATCGATCTGTTTTCTCAGTTCATCTTCTCCAACATCAAAATACATGTCAGGCTCAATCATAAAGGACGTATCCTTTTGAGTAATAAACAGATTATTGCCCTCTGCATCATAAAGCTGAATCCCGTGGTAAGAACAGAATTCATGCATACGGTTGTAAATATATTTCAAATTTTCTGGTTTGGCGACAGCAATAATCATATCTGCCCCAAATGCCTGAACAGATTCATAATTCAAAATCCGTTTTCCATAAATCATTCCCTCTTTTACATTTTTATCCAATATTCCAATAAAATTGTATTCAGGGCATTCCTCCACTAACCTCTGTGTCTTCGCCCCCTTTCCATACAGTACTATTTTTTTATCCCAACAGTCACGGAATCTTTCACGAAATACCTTTATAAAATCCACTGGTTCTGGATTCTCCTGCGGGATTTCGCAGGTCTCAAACAGATTATCACCATTCAAGCCATATAACTGTATATGATACTGCTCGCAATACCTGTAAATACGCTTGAACACCTGTTTCATGGATTCAGGTCTGGCCACCGGTATAATTAAGTCTACTTTTCGAAAAGGCAGGTCAGCATAAGACAACACAGGTTTTCCGTAAATTACTCCCTCAGTTTTGCAATAGTCCATTATACCCACTATGTTGTAATCCGGATAATGCTCAATCAGAAGTTTTGTCATAGGACCTTTTCCGTATAATACAATATTCTTATGTTTATATTTTCTAAATTTCTTATTAAATAAATCCATAAGATACTGGTCATCGTTCATCATAAAATAAATCTCCATTTTTTCTTATTTACGTCTATTATTACCTTATCATTTTCTATTAGTTATTTAAAATGAACGTATCAATAATATACATAACATCGGATACTTCCTTCTGTCGGCAATCATTATAGTCTGTTAACCCACGTCTCCATCGTTACCGTCACAGACTCTCCATACCCCCTTTCTATTTGTGCGATAATTTTGGGGATATGTCAATCCTGCCTTACATTACCCATAGTTCCGTTTAGGTCCTTCTTACCACATATACCTATCATACAAAGCCGAAACTCAAATTCACGACGTTCCTTTTCAACAATACTTGTTAATATCAATCCCGAGAAGAATGATATAATGGCTGCAAGCATAACAAAACCACTAACTATCAATGTCGGAAAATTAGGCACTAAGCCCGTATCTAGATACGTAAGTAAAACAGGGAGAAATAATAAGGCTGAGATTGCCGCTAGTATTAACGAAGCACAACCAAAAAAACCAAATGGTCTATAATTCTTATATAATTTGCAAATTGTTCTCAGTACCTTTAATCCGTCTGAATATGTATTAAGCTTTGATTCACTTCCTTCTGGACGGTCACGATATCCAATCACAACATTTTGAACCAGCATATTCTTATCCACTGCATGTATCGTCATCTCAGTTTCAATTTCAAAGCCTTTTGACAGTACTGGAAAGGTTTTAACAAATTGATAGCTGAATGCCCTGTATCCAGTCATGATATCTTTAATGTCACAGCCAAATAAATGGTTAATACATTTCCTGACCAAGCTGTTTCCCATATTATGGAACAGCCTTTTATTTTCTTCAAAATAGGTAGACGACAATCTGTCTCCTACCACCATATCTACATGTCTCTCCAAAATCTTCTGGACCATTTCCCGTCCATATTCAGCCGGATATGTATCGTCTCCATCTACCATAATATAACATTCAGCATCAATCTCTCGGAACATCCGTCGTATGACGTTCCCTTTTCCCTGCCTATATTCATATCGGACTTTCACCCCCCCCCCCCAGTCAGTATTAACCGACTGCGCTATTTCGTCAGTACCATCTGTAGAATTATTATCGTACACATAAATAGTGGCTTCTGGAAGTTCTATTTTCCAATCTTCTATCACTTTTTTTATTGTTTTGCATTCATTATAGCAAGGTATTAATACTGCAATCTTATCCATTGTATCCTCCCACTTAAATTTATTCTAAACATTACATTTATCTACGGATATTATCCTAATTCACCTTTCAATCCTATAGTTTCCCAATCCCATATCATCTCTATTAAAGCAGCAATCTAGTATTATACAGTTCTCATCTGTATATTTTCTATCTTTTAATCTGTATATTTCTCTAATCACTACATCACTGATAGATTCTTCCTCTAAATAATAATCTAAATAATTTCTAAAATAGCTCTTAACAACCTCCTGTGCTTTAATAATATTCTCTATTTCATCTTTACTCCTTTTATCTATATCAAAGATAGGATCTCCGTCCATATCAAACCTGCCAACTGACGGAGATAATGATGTTAAAATCAATTCTAATAATGCGTAATTATGTTTAAAGTATTCTTCTGTTCTATACTGCTTAAAGCCCTTAGGCAATGTATCAAACTCCATATCATACATAGCATTAATTTGAAGTTCCTGCATCTCATGTCTTCCAATATCATACCATCCGAAAACAATCCCTTCTATCTTAAACGGAACAAATTGCTCAAGACTATACTGTACATTCCCCGAAGTCACCAAATCAAAGAGTGCATACTTCTCATTTGCCATCAAACCAATATTTTTCATATATTTTAAATAATTTTCTCTTTGAATTTTGGCCTGAGAAAATATGAAATCTTTTTGTTCTAAAGCGTAATCTAACAAAGAGCTGTGCTTATCATCATCATATTTTAAGCAGTCCATCTTGTTTATGCCAAATTTGTCTTCCATAACTTCTTCCGGACTCATATCATATGGAAGAGAAAAACAACGGACTATGGAATTATCATTTTCAAGAGATGCAGTCATAGCTGCTTTTCTTGATGTTAAAAAATAAATTCCATTAGGTAAATTATTATTGAATTTACCTTTGTATTCTTCATATAGGCACTGTATTAAATAACCATCCCTTGCAGAAAATAAAATATCTTTATACTTACTTTTTTCTAATTCTTTTATCATCCAAGTGGTAAAACCAGTAATTAAAGGCGCCACAAAAAGATAAATAAAATCTTCCCATGTATCAACTTTAGGGCGCCCCTTTGTATTACAAAGCGAAAAAGGATTGTTAAAAAGATGTGCTATAAGCATACCTATCATTGTTCTTTCATTGCAATTTGACAATTTTGTCCTGATATTCGCATATGATGATATTGACAGCATCTCCGATGCACTCATAATTCTAAAAATATCCACTTCAACTTTATATGTTAAAATACGATTGCAAAAATAATTATTACCAATATGTAACCAAGATTTGCCTTCTAACTTAACTATTGTAATGAAATCATTCTTTTTGTTATCAATTTTATTAAAATTGATAACTCCTTGATAACTAACAATCCCGTATTTTTCCAAAAATGATTCTAATTCACTTTCCGATAATTCAATATCATTAATTAAAAACACCTTTTTACCTATCGCAATGGTCCACAAAAATATTTCTACCATTTCAACCCTAGGTATTAACATTGAATATACACTTTTACCCTTTTCTCTGCTGATGATTTCAGCATCTTCTTTCAGCAGCACCGGATACATTAAAAGTGTATCAATAATAGAAAAACTAATCACTTGATGTTTATAGATTTCTTGCTTTAATATATTCTCCTCTACACTAAAATATGGTGAGTCCTCGACTATTTCTTCTGATTCTTTTCCTATTTCAAATACCGAATCTCCATTCTCACTATATAAAGCGATATGATTGATACTACAAAAATCGTAAATGCGATTATAAATCAGCCTTCTATTTTCGGGTTTTGCTACAACTATTATCACTTTAGTTTCTCGCTCTATAACTTCTTCATAAGATAATATTGAGTGGTTATAATATTTCCCCTCGACTTCATTTTTATCCATAATACCTATAAAATTATAATCTTTACATTTATCTATTAAAATACCTGTCCTAGGACCTTTACCATATAGAACTATATTTTCATCTCTATACGGTAAAAAGTTTTTTCTAAACGAAAATATATAATGCTCATCATCTGATAACTTTTTTGTAAACAATTCAAACAAGTTTTTTCCATCAATATTATATAACTCTATTTTCCATCCTTTACATATAGGGCCCAACTCCAAAAAGGCTTTTTTCATATCACCTGGTTCGACTACGGTTATAATAATATCTACACATTGTTTCAAAACCTGGGAATCAGGCACAATTGATAGCTTTTCTTCTGGAAAACAATTAATAATTTCACGAATCATATGTTCATCGCCATATAATCCCATTTGAGCTTTGTGCTTTTTGATAAAATGTCTGTTAAATAACTTTATTACCACCTGTTCTTCAGTCAACATTTTACTCTTATCCTTTCCTCTTAAAAGGCATAATGTTTAGATTTACGAATCACCATTCAAACAATTATTTATATTTCCCACACCCCAAAAAAGAAAAAGTGCAATCGCAAAGACACTGATGCTCCAAATTCTATATGTAAACCAGGAATGAACATACGTGTGATTTTTTAATACCTGACTCCATATTATCGGATATATTGCAATTATTAAGAACTGCATATTCCTTGGGGACAAAAAATTAAATTTTCTTTTTTGGAATACATTATATATGGAAAATAAAAGTATGATGAACAAAGTCACACTAAATATTATCAAAAACGGTTTGCTTGCCAGAATCCGCAATGTTACCATTATCGGTGACAAGCCATTAATCTCAATGCCTCCCTCCTCTTGAATCACAATTCCACTGCGTGCTGTAGCCGCCCCCATCGCCTCAGCGAGAACATTACGTTTTAAAATTATAGTTCCTAAAATCCATTTAGCGCTCCACATACCTGCATAACCAGTTCCCCAGCATATAGATGGTAAAACGACATCAATAAATGCTTTTCTATAAGTTTTAGCTTCTGTTAATATCACGAAAAAAATCAAAGGAATTCCCAATGTTAATAAAGGTGCTGATAGTAAATCTATAAAACTGGTCAGCATACCAACTGTTACAAAAAACAATATTGTGAGATTTTTCTCCATTCTCAACTTCTCATTACATAACAAAAGGATACTGGCTAAAACCGATATATAAATAACCCCTGAATAAGACATACAAATCGAAATCACAGATGGATTTATAACCAGTATCCACAAAATCAGTCCCCATCCTGCACCAAATTTCAATGTATTATTATGAAAATTCTCCATCTTATTAACAAACAAATAAAACAAATATATCAATGAGGGCATAAGAATAAAGGCATTTAACATCTTTATTTCCGAATAATTTAGAAATATCAATAGTACTCTCAAAAAAAACATGTAACCATGCCAGTATCTTGAATAGCTCCCTGACTTGAGATTATCATTACCTTGTGTAGATTCGAATAGCGATACAAATGGCCCACTTTTCCCTTCCGACGAATACATATCACCAAAATCATAAAAGAAATTTCCCATAGCTTTTTCTAGTGCAGGTTTGTCTTCTCTATATGAAGCAATATTTAACATCCAGGAATCCGTAAATGTGTCACTTTGCATATTTCTATATCCCGGTGCTAGTGTATAAGTCCCTCCCTCTCTTAATTCATAGGCAGAATCTTTTACATTATTTTCAGTCCATTCTGATGGAACCATAAACGCCAATACTTGGGAAAAAAAACAACACAGAAAAACTGCGACTATCCACCCCCCCCCCCTTATCCACTTATTTTTCCACCACTTCTCACTTTCACATCTCATAAAGACAGTCCCCTTCCTCCGTTATCTTTTTTAAATAACAATAATATTCTTTAACTCCCTGTTCTAAAGTAATACATTCTTTTTTATATAATGACATAATCTTTTGATTATCCAATATTATTCGTGATACATCAATTGGCCTCGCAGGCAAATATTTTGTTTTTATATCGGGTACTATCTCTTTGGCAACCTTCAATATTTCTTTTTGGGAGGTTCCCTGGCCAGAACCAACATTAAAAACCTCCTCTTCTCCCTTGTAGTTAATCAGTGTTTCCAACATACCACATACATCATCGATATAAATATAATCTCTGATTATTGATCCATCTCCCCATATTTCTATTTCTTCATGGTGCATAGAATGTTTCATAACAGCATCAATAAACCCTACCCCTTTTGAATAATCCTGCCCTGGACCATACGGATTGGCAATTCTGGCAATTATCATATTGGTATGCATCTGCCTGTTAAAGGTTCTTATCGTATTCTCAATGCAAAGTTTCAGATTTCCGTAGTGATTAATGGGCAATGCCAATGTATCTTCTTTAATTGGCATTGTTTCCTGTTTTCCATATACTGTACCCCCTGAAGATAGAAAAATCAACTTAAATCCATATTTTATTGACCAGTCACACAGCTTCACCGTTTGCAAAAAATCATACATATATCCCTGCATATATTTAACATTGGAATTACCAGGATTGATTGTACTAATCGCATGGTATACTACATCTATTGACATCAAATATGGCAATAAATCATTATCATCAAAAAAATTGCCCACCACATACGTAACCTTATCATTATCATGGAACCTTCGTTCTATATCAAATGATATAACCTCGTATCCTAACGCCCCTAAATATGCCCCTAAGTTTTTTCCAATAAAGCCATTTCCGCCTAAAATCAATATTCTCATTTTATTCTATCCTCTGTCCTATTATTTACACACCTCGTTCTATTTCATCATAAATACTGCTGAGTTGTGAATCTTCTCTGGCATTCATCTTCCATGAATTAGCTAATAGTTTTCCAACAGTAGTGGCTGCGGCATATTCAACAGCATTAATCAGTTGAAATACATCAATTTCTTCAACTTTGAATTGATTGGATTCTAAATATTGCAAAATCATTTCAATCACACTCTGATATTCTTTGTAAAAAACCTTTCTCGAAAAAACATACGATCGCTCTGTATCATTTAACTTTTTATATTTTTCTAGTAGCTTCTGCAAAATATTATTTATATTTACATCTTCCGATTTTGCATCAACGAGTAAAGTCTCCACACTATCTTTGCATTCATCCGCAACAGCTTTTCTTATATATTTAATAATCAGGATTTTGTCAGAGGTGTCTTTTAAGGAGTAAATCCTTTTCTTAATTTCCTCAACTCTTTCATATAGCCAAAGAATCCCTTCAATATGGCCTTGCTCTGATAATATGACAAACGGTTCATTATCAAATATTTTAAAAAAGGCTCGCTTTTCTACAAATGCACGCTTCAGATAGTAATATGGAGGACGATTATGCGAATGCAGTACTCTTACATTCCCTAATAAAGCAAGTTTATATCCATCTTTAATCAAACGTAACCCCATATCTAAATCTTCTGCGAAATCAAATCGATATTTATATCGTTTAAATATCTCTTTATTAATCAAACATGCTACATCATTTAAATTCGCATTCTGGCGTATGGAAAAGTAAGTAGGTAGATTTGGATACTCCATTATTTTATCTGAATTAATAACATTCATAAATTTTAAATGGCCCCATAATTGGGCTCGAGTAAATAAATCCGCCTCTCTTCGAGGAGAATCACTTCCGGAAACTGCTACAATAGAATAATCTTGATATATAGGAAGCATCATATTATAAAGCCATCCCTCCGATGTTGGCAGCGCATCCTGAACCATAAAAAGTATATATTGTCCCCCCGCATGTTCTGCTCCTAAGTTTCTCGCGTATGAATGTGAAAATTCCTTCGGTTTAATCTGAATAACGTTTAAATTATACATCAGCGCAGACTCCACCGTTCCATCATTACTTCCTGAATCTACGATAATTATCTCAAGGAGCTCCACTTCTTTTTGTGCTAATAGGCATTCTATCAATTTATTAAAATTATCACCTGCATTGAATGTAGGTATAACTACGCTTACAGTAAAACGGTTCTCACTATTTATAAGTTCCAAATTCTTTTTAGACAGAAAATCAGTGATAGACAACAAATTGCTTTCAAATTTCTCCATTGAAAAAAACTGTTCGTAAATTTGTCTACTTTTTTTTCTTACATCATCAAGGCAATCGAATTGATCTATGACCTTTTCTATAACAGAAGACAACTCCATACTATCATTATTTCTATAAATAAAGCCGTTCTTTCCATCTTCTATTAAATGGGCAGTTCCAGTATTCTCTGAACATATGCATGGTATTGACAACATCATCGCTTCCGTTATAAACGCTGGCATAGGATCGTCGCGTGAACTACATATCATGCAGTCAATTTGATTATAAAAATCATAAAGTTCATCATGTGACATTTCATTATAATATTCTACATTTTCAGGCCATTCCTTAGCAATAGCCTCGACCTCATCATATACCTGTTTGCTTCCTATCTTTCCAATGAAAATAAATAAACATGCGTTCCTTTTCTCAGGTACCATTTCTTTAATCGCATGTGCAAGAATGTCTTGTCCTTTTCTCTCTGAAATATACCCAACTATACCAAAAACGATTTTCTTTTTTAAATTCACATGTATATCAGTCTTCTTCTTTCCAATATCTTCAATACCATATAATAATATTTCAGAATAATATTGTGGTCTGTATTTTTTTAAAACTTTTTGCGCATATCCGCCACCACAATAAACTTTTATATTTGTCTCTAATTTATTTGGCAAAAATTGGCTTAAATATGGATAACCAACTTCCGCATCATGTATCCACCACATTACTGGTATACTACTTTTTCCTAATCGCTCAATAACACGATGCATGCAGATAGTACTTGCAATAGCGAAATCAAAATCAAGGCAGATATTTCTCCAGGAATCATTGTATTCAATTGATTCATCTATAATAACAGGTACGCCTAGCTTGTAAAATTCCTTGTATAGAGGCCCATCCTTTAGAGAAACTAGCACTGCAAAATATCCGTTTTGTATAAGTAGCTTTACTGCTTGATGGAGTACAATTGGTGCTCCTGTAAGAGATAATTCATGCGAAAACACGATAACTCTATGTTTCTTTCCAAGTTGCTCCACACGGGGTAAATAATATCTTTTATTATCCTTAAAAAAATGCTCTTCAAGAATAGATGTGCTGATACTATCATCTATCAAAAATAATTCTCTATAATTCTCCATCCAGTGTTGAATAATTCCGCTTTTTCTCGTATGAATTGATGGTTCGTATCCCATATGACTTTTTATACATACATTTCCACAGTAAATGGACAATTTTTGCATTTTCTTTATCTGGAAGAAAAGTTCCATTGAAAAATATTTGGCGTCAAACTTCGCAATATTTTTTATTTCAACTGCTTCTACAGCCCATTTTCTTGCTGCAAAAACAATTGATGATAAAACTTGATTTTCTCTAATTGCATTAAAAAAAATGTCGTTTTTAACCTCTTCTCTTTTTCTTCCTAGATAATAGTATTCGCTAAAAGATAAACCCCTTATAGTTCCTCCTGCATATATTATATAATCATCTAAAGTTGTTATATTAGGTGAAACTGCTGCAATTTGTTCCTCTTTAAATAAATATAAGATTTTATTTATGTCTTCTATATTACAAATACAAGTATCTGAAACAAAAACACAAATTTCACCTTCAATTTGTGCTAATATATTCTTCCATTGTTCTGCTGAACAATTTAATGGGATTTCCAAAAACTGCACTCCAGATATTGTTGAATTCAATCTTTTATGTAAATCTTTACCAAATTCGCTTTTTATGATAATAATAGTTGCACTAATGTGAAAAACATTTTCAGATATTATATATTGCATATTTGAAATTAATGCCCTGGATGAAAGAAGAAGGATTTTATTAATTTGTAAGAATTGTGTTGCATGATTAATTAATTGTGTTCTTAATTCTATTAATGATTTTTCACAATTAAGATCATCTATAGAAGATAGAACACCGACCATACTACTCTTCTTCCACAATACGGATAACCCCAATAAATCATTAAAGCGATAAACGCATCTGAGATATCGTTGCTTGAAGAAATATTGTCCATGTTTATTTTCGTCTTGAAAATCATAAATATATTCGTCTGAAAATATTACATCCGCATTAGATGAATATGCAGTTTTACTAAATTCCAGCAATGAATGAGGTAATAAATAAGTGTCTTCATGCAAAATGATAATATACTCTGCTTTGATATCTTTTAAAAAATTCAATATATCCTGTTTAGGAAAACTCAAATTTAAATTGCAGGATAAGTATCTATAATTTTGACTGATTTGCCGCTTTAAACTTGAATATATCTTTTTCTCTTCATTGTCAGTCTCAAAAATTAGTATCCCTAATTCTCCTGGCAAAGATGCTTGGGTTTTAGAAAGTTCTTTTAACTGTTCTAATAATAACTTCATCGCATTCCTTCCTTTATTTAGAAAACCATAATGCATCTATCAATTCGTCTCCTGATGCCACAACTGTTAAATTCGGGTTTCTTTTTTTTATCGTATCTTTTACGTCTTCGCATGCGTTTTCATTTAAGATAGTTATATAGCAAATAAAACTATTATCCAGCACATCCAACTGTTCAACAGGAAAAATTTGTTTGCCGTCTAACATTGTACCGACCTTTTTATCGTCCCTATCTACAAAACAGAATACCTCAAATCCGCATTTCTGCATAATCATACTAATTCTTTTTCCTCTAATACCCGCACCATAAAGAACAATTTTTTTATTATTTTCTAAACACTTTTCACTGTTGCACTTATCGAATAATACTTTAAATAACTCAACTACATCTACAAACTCCCTTGCATAAGCATTGCTTTTATATTTACCCTCAAATTCTAATTTTTGTAACTTCAAATCAGCAATTTCTGCTTCTCTTTCCAAAAGATTTTCCTGTAGATTTATTATTTGTTTTTCTAAAATCATATATTTGTACCTCGCTTTACTCAATTAAAAGTTTGTAATATCTAGTTTAAGTCAAAAAAAACAGTCTTTCTATACCCTGCAAATATAATAAATCTGCCACGCTTCTCTTCTGGTTCTCCCCAACAGCGACAATCACACCAACTCCATCCCTCTGAATATCGATTTCTTTTATTTCATAAACAGGATGGTCTTTTTTTATTGAAAATCGCTTATGTCCTTCTGAAACCAAATATGCCTTATATTGAATATTGATTTCCTGTAATTTTTCTGCAACTCTCTCCCCCCAGATACCAGCCCCATAAATGTAAATCTCAGAACATGTACTGCAAAAATCATACAAGCCTATATAATTCAAATCTAAATATGATTTTATTTTTAACCCGCTTTTATATTCTTGAAACAACATCTTTTTCGCTAAAACCTGCATATTAGATAGATGTATTTCCGCCATCGCACTGCTTAATGTTTCATAAGTAAATTTCCCACATTTTTGAACCATATCTGTAAGGTTTGCCATACCATCTCTTTCCTCTCTAATCTGTCCCTCCCATACATCGGGAAACAGGCTTCTGGCACACCAAAAGGCATTAACATTAGCTATACCATCTCCTTCATCCTCATGCCATGTTCCCAAGTACTTGTTATGGTACATCAATGGCAAAATCATTGCCCCCAGCCAAATATCCCTCTCAAATTCATGTGCAACATTCTCGACAAATATCTGGTTATATAACAAACCATCAAAAATATAATGCTGCACTGTACGTCCAATCACTAAATCCTTCTCACCAATGCAATTATAGACTGCATCATCCATATAAAAAATACAGCTACAGTTTTCATTAATCGTTAAATTAGAAATCAAATATTGTGCAGAAATTCCGGCATTATGTATTTTTACATTATTTATCGGTTTGCATCTGGAAAGTAATATTGCTTCAATATCCTCATTTTCTGGGAAAACTTCAATGCGGAATTCCATCTTACCCCACTGTGCAATATAATCTTCAAGCCAATCTTCTTTGCTTACTTTGAAAATTAGAACCGCCTCTGCCTTTTTTGTTACTCTGTTCCCATCAATCAACTGCACCGGTAGCACCTTAGTAAGCTGGAGCGCTTCCTTTATCTCCGTCCAAGAATATTTTCGCAGAATATTTTCCCATATCATAGAAACATCATAATCTGTTTCCTTGGCAATATACTCTATAGCTCGTTTTTGTGTATCTGAAATAGAGTATGCAAAGTTGGGTTTTAAGCTAAGCGGCTTTCTCTTTAGAAATGGATACTTATGATAAGAAATAAGCTCATATGCAATATTTGTATAATCATCGAAGTTTGACTCTCGTCGGCAACCAGTAAACCTATCAGTACGCCAAACGCAATTCCACTTTTCCCCTGCTTTTTCACACACAGGTATCAGCTGATATTCATATTGTTGAATTGCATCTCCAAACCCCCATTTACTGCCGTCCAACTCCTCCCAGAATTTTTGCCAAATTCTATTTTTTATTAGCCCTCTTTTCATGACATAGAAAAAAGCACCAAATAATGTAGTATTAGCAGAAGGAGTAGAGCCCTTGATTCTGGCCAGCAGCCCCCATAATGTTTCTATTCCTTTTTCAATTGTCTCAAATACTGAATTCATCGGATAAAATGGCCCAAAAAAGGTATCATTAAATACAACTATACTGTCAAAGTTCTGCAATCTTTCCCACCCAAAATGTGTCAGCATCGCTTCCTTGACTGCCATTGCGTCATAACCCTCATTATCTCTGACAAAAACCTTATCAGTATACCGCAAAAGCATAGCTTTCCCATCAGCGTTCACCTTGCCATTACACATAATGATTAAATCCTGCAGAAAGGGAGTCAACTGCTCCAGTAAATATAGTACATATCGATCCACTATTCCATCTTTATCATAAAATACAAATATTCCCAAGTTGTTCTTCTTTTCTCCCGTCTGCATTCTATCACCTTCTACAATCATATATATATTTTTTTTATCAGCTGATTCCACAAACCTGCCTCTTGAAACATCTTCATAATTACATCACGCACAGCCCCATTTCCTCCCAGCGGTGTTCCTATATAATCCGCAATTTGTTTTACCTCTTCGCAAGCATCCGACGGGCACCCCACAATCCCAACTATCTTCATAACAGGTAAATCGTTCAAATCATCGCCAATATATGCAATTTGTTTGAAATCAATACAATTCTCCTCTGCATACTTCACTAAAAATCCAAGTTTATCTTTTATATTTTGAAAAAGGAAATCCACTTTCAGCTCTTGCATTCTACGCTCTGTAGCTTTACACTCGCGCCCGGTCAACACCATAACTTTTATTCCATATTTTTGAGCAGCCCATATGCCTGCAGCATCTTTGACAGAAAATTTCTTCCACTCATTTCCTGTTCCATCATAATATATGCCGCCGTCAGTCATAGTTCCATCTACATCCAAAATTATATATTTAATATCCTGAATTTTCTCCATCTTCACTCCTCATTGCTAAAATCACCGGTCATATAGTGATGGGGTTAAGAATTCAACCATTATGTTTATCTTTCTGATAGCCTCTGTTACTTCAGCATTGTAATGAATATCGTGATTTGTAAAACTCCTTAGACTATTATCATAATAATTTCCTTCCATTCTATAACCATCTGCACCAGCTAACACTACCAATTTAACCTGTAAATCGGATAACAGCTTCAAAACCATTACCAGCCCATTGGTTCCCTGCGGAAATGCTCCTGATAAACTATTATAGTTCACTTGATAATCCGAATCTACATTTAAGTTAGACGTAGTAATTTTTTTGCAATTAGTTCTTTTTACTAAACCATACCGTTTTGCATTGCTCAGAAAAACATAATCAACCGGATATCTATCCGGTACAAAATTTATAGAAATAACAACTGGTTTATTATTATTAATATATTTATCAATCGTTTCTGAACAAGTATTCAGTGTATTCCCCGGCGCCAAAAGCATAACTCTTTGTCCATGCAGTAACTCTGTCAAAATAGCTCTTGCCTTTGTATCATCGATACAATGGTTCAAATATTCATGATAAAGCTCATCCGCGTATTCTGCTGAAAACACTGCTTTATGTTCTGGTGCAATACGACTTAGTATATGGTTTACATCCTTATGTGTTAAATTACCCTTATTTAACAAATATTCCGCATAATTTCTATGCAGATTATTCTTCGCACTCAAAAAATATACCGGTGAGTATCCCCACTCGTGCTCCTTTTTGATGGGTATAATATATGCCTCTATTAAATCCAGTAATCCGTCAATGCTATAATTTTTTTCAAAGTAATCATTTAAATAATTAGAAATCAATTCAATGGGCAAGTTGCCAGGAATTCGGCCCATACCAACCAGGCTGGCGTCGATAATCACATTACGGCATAAATGCTTTTGAAGAAACATCTGTGCCAAAGCATAACTCTGCGCCATGTTCTCATGAAGATGCAAGCCAATGCCAATCCCTGCTTCCAAATTGTGATCAACTAGACTGACCATTCTTTCTAAATCCTTACTGGTCATACTTCCAAATGTATCTACAATTGAAAAAACGTATGGGTGTATTTGGTTTATTTTTTCTAATAACTCCAATAACTCCGCATCAGAATACCCCATAATATTAATAGGATTGCAGCTTACCTTATATCCTTTATTAATAATCTTTTTACAGAGTTCCAGGCCTTCATCTATATCATAATTATGAAATGTCACCCGAACCATATCTGGCCCCGATACATCATATGGTTCCAATGAATCCACATTATATGAACCATTCAAAATCATCACAGAAAACATTGTGTTTCCTTTGTCATCCGGTAATTTATCCTTTATTTCCTTAACTTGATTCCACACAGTCCTGTCAGCCTTGGATTCTTCATCTCTTAAAAACCCAATCTCTACAATATCAATCCCTGAGTTAGTCAAGCCTTCAATAATTGCCTTGATTTTTCGATTTCCAAACTCCCAATTATTAATATATCCGCCATCTCTTAATGTACAGTCTAATAACTTTAATTGATTATTCATTCACTTCACCCATTATCCTTCTGACTTCCTCCAAATCTTTCTCAGTATCAACAGATAGACATTTACAATCCTCTACAATAAATAGCTGTAATTCCTTTCCATAATCAAGAAAACGCAATGTATCTATCCCTTCAATTCGTTCCAGCCTTCCAGGAAATGAATCTTTATAAAAATCCAACATTTTTTTATTATAACCAATAATACCAACATGCTTATAATACAAAAAGTCAATCGATTTATACGGATATGGCATTGCTCCTCGGGACATATATAAGGCACGCATATTGGAATCAAATATCATCTTTATATTTGTAGGATCTAAGACCTGAGACGGCTCATGCATGGGTGTAATAATATTCGTACCATACTCCCTGTTCTGGGGAACTTTCTCCGGAATAGCTGCAGTAATTGCACGGGTATCAATTAATGGCTCATCGCCGTTAAGCTGAAGATAAAAATCCGCCGAAATATGCTCTGACACCTCCTGAAGCCGGTGCGCTCCTGTTCTATGGTCATTTCGCGTCAATATTACCGGCATCTCATATTGTTTACAAACTGCTTCAATACGTGTGTCATCTGTCGCAACATAAACTTCGTCCAATTGCTCTATTCCATATACCCGATTATAAACCCACCACAGCATCGGCTTTCCACAGATATCCTTTAAGGGCTTACCCGGAAGGCGGGTAGAACCATATCTGGCTGGTATTATACCTACTACTTTCATTATATCTCCTTATTTTTCAATATGTTTGGAAGAACATCGATTTCATCAAAACTACTTGGCATTTCTTTACCGAAGCGCAGTTTCCTCTCTGCCCCGTCATCATATACATAATACTTCAGCACCTGCGCCACATGCTTCTGAAAAGCTTCTTGCTGCTGCTTTGAAAATCCATCTTTGATTGCAGACATAATAGCTTTCTCTATATTGTTTTCACTGTAAGCTTCATATGCACAGCCTTTACTTTTCAATTGCATATAGCCCAGCAACACAGTTGGTTTTTTTCTCAATAAGGCAATGTATGCTGTCTGAGATAAAATTGTAATAACAACATCTGAACTATCAATCAAATAATTAATTCCAATGCCGTCCCCTCTAATTGTAATGGGCGATAAATCATTTTCGCCTTCTTCATAATACATTCTTGGATGTGGCTTATATATATAATTCCAATTATTTTTTTCACACAATTTGCTTAAATAAATAGCTGCCTGAATGCTTGAACTGAATACTGGAGAATGGTATTGCCTTGTCCGATTAGTATATGGCTGAATGCCCGAACCCCAATCTGCCTGCCCTGCATAGAAAACCGTTGGGCGTTCCTTATTAATTCTTCCAATGATCTTCTCTTCAAATCCATTTTTATCCTGCTTATTTCTATTTAGACCACTTATCTGTAAATAACTCCACACAGTACCAGCAATATTAAACTCCTCACGAGTGATCGGCAATTGTGCAAACTTTTCAGAATATAATGTGGGATAACTTTCTCCCATCTCGCCACCTTTTTCAAATACAATAGTACCACTTAGCACACCAAATTCTGTATGGATAACTTCTATCTTTAATTCATGGCATATTTCTATCAACATTGCATGGTATACATCAAACGAGGTTCTAACTATAACACGCTTTGGCCTCACCATTTCAAACAAAGACCGTATGTATTTATCAAAATAAAAAATTATGAGATATTCACCGGCTGGCTGCAACCATTTATTTTTATATCGTAAATGTCTGGCCGCTTCGTCCATATATGATTTCTGCTTGACTGCCCGCAAAATTTCATCTTTTACCACACAGGATTTTGTATTTCCAGGATATAAATTCCGAACCAAAGCTTCTGGAAGTTCTAAAATCGGTACCCCGTCCAATGAATACTTAGTCTTTCCCCCCAGTTCATGAATAAACAGAAAACTTTCATCTTTTAATTTCGGAATCCATTCTCGATAATATGTATTCTCTACCTTATCGTTCAACGCGTGGTCGTTAAATACTATCGTACTTCCCTCTTTAACAAACCTATTTCTGATTGAGTTAATATTACGAGCCAGTTGTTCTTCTATTACCGCTACTTCCATTGGCTCTAACAAATCATCATAGTTCAGGAAGTCATGCCCATATGTCAGGCCATACGACTGCAGCTGCTGAGCTATCTTTTCTTTTGATAATGCGGCAATTATAATAAATAAATGATTCCAATTAGTCACCTGGCTTGGATGTAAAACTCTTTTATCATAAAATCTTTTTCCAGTCTGTGTGCTGTCATTATCAATAAAATCATCTATATAAGTAAACCTGTGATATGCAAATGCATTCGCCATATTTCCAGTTCCCCAAACACAGATTTTATTCTTATTCATTACCTCTATCTGCCTTTTCAATGTCTGAATGTCCATTATATCCCTCTTATTATTTTCTAAGTTTTTTCGGTAAGCTCCACTTTCTTATCATCTCGACGTCAACACACTGAATCCGTTTCTCAGCAATCCCTTTGTTAGCTAACTCTTTCTTAATCAACTTCGCAATTGACTCCCGTGTCACGGCAATCACTATATAATCAAATCGCACTTTTAATATCTGTTCAGGCGCACACACCTCTATCCCCTGTTCCTGATACTTTTTATAAGAAGTATCAGTCCACAAACATAAATGGAAACGAGTGTCCTTGGCCACATATCTTACTAGCTCCTTTCCAAAAGCACCTGCGCCATAAACGATAATATCAGAACCTGCTTGTACTCCTGAAAACGGAAAAAGAATATTCTGTTTTTCAGACATAAGCATCCCATAATCAGAAATCAAACACAAAAATACAAATGCAAAATTTATTTTCCGTAAAAAAATAAAACCGTAGGGATTCTCTGCAGCTTTTTGTTTATACTGCTCATATAATTTTTCCAAACGCACTGTCTCATCCGAAAAATGTCTCTGACTCATAGAGGTCAAGGACACACGATAATGATAACCGCAAACATCAGTAAGCGCCACACTTTGCGCTTCCATAAGACAAAAACTTACGCAAAGCAAATCCTCTCCCATACGGATAGAATTGTCAACCTGATTCTGATTTCTATAAATTAACTCTCTCCTAAATATATGAGTACACAAACTCACTTGAATATCTGTTTTATAGAAACAATTTGTACATATAAAATGTGGAAATACCTTTTTTTCCAAATCTTCTCTATTATAAATTACATTTCCCAAATTATTCTTAATTGTAATATTCGAGTCATCTAAATATTCTTTAATATATCCTCCTGCGCATACCATATCCACGTTATATTTAATTCCTTTTTCATAAAAATCCTGATATAAATCCGGAGAAATCCAGTCATCACCGTCTACATAGGCAACGTATTTTCCTGTTGCCAGCCCTACTCCAGCCTTCCTTGCGCTAACCAACCCACCGTTCTCTTTGTGCAATGTTTTAACTCTTGCATCTTTTTCTGCATACATATCGCATATATAAGGACAGCTGTCTGTCGATCCGTCATCGACAAGAATAATCTCTAAATTGTTATAGGATTGATTTAAGATGCTATCGATGCATTGTTTGAGATATAGCTCAACATTATAAATTGGAACAACTACCGTAATTAATGGTTCTCTGGTTTCACGACATAATACATCTTCTCTATTTAGTATCATGCCGCATACACCTCTATTTCATAAGCGGTGTAATTAATTAAATTCGGTTCGTATACCCCCCCCCCCCATCAAATTATTCTTATCCTCATAGTATTTTTCCAACACCGCAGCCTGCTCTGCAATATCGTACCCTGCAGCTGTGATTTTCTCTCTCATATCTGCCCTGTCATACCCTTCCATATAAGTGCCTATCTTCTGAATCCACTCGTCCTCATCCAACGGCAGCCTGACAACATTATCTGTTATGCATACTTCATCTGTTATACAGTCACTTATTATACATCGCAACCCTGAAGCTTGAGCCTCAACCAAAACAATTGGCAATCCTTCAAGCCTTGAAGGCAATACAAATAAATCTATCGCCGAAAGTAATTCATTTACATTATCCTGCCACCCCAGGAAGTTCACAGCTTCTTCCAGTTCCATCTCCTGCACCATAGCTTTTATCGCTGAAAGTCCTCCGCCTTCTCCAATTAGAACCAGACGAGCCTTATCATTCTTTTTAAAAATGCCTGCAAAAACTTTAATTAGAAACTCATGATTCTTTTGATATGCGAAACGTCCAATATGACCTATTACAAAACAATTATCCAGCCCTAGTTTATTCCTCGCCTGTAATCTGAAGTTTTGGTTAAAACTGTATTTCTGAAGATCAATTGCATTTTTGATAATCCGTATATCATTTCTGGGAATCTGAGGTCCAAACAGCCAGTCTGCTGCAAGCCTGGAACATGCCCAGCAGTCAGTAGCATATCTCCTATCAAATTTTCCTTTATAATATTCATGAATTTCTAGCGCTCGTTCTCTTCCTTGACCTAAATCTAATCCTGCATTATGCGAGTGAACAATTACTTTAGGAATATGCCGTTCCATAGCCAACTCTTCAATTAGAAATCCTACCCAATAGCTGGTATTCATATGAATAATATCATATCCCTCATCCAGAATCTGATTAATTTCCTTAATCAAAAGATTTTTGTCACTGCGCTCTGTTGCAGTAAATGTTTTTACGTTAATTCCAAGCTCCTTTACTTCCTTATATTCTGCCAGTTTCGCATTCCTTGTCAGGAAATCAAATTGAAACCGTTCTCTATCCATATGACGATAATAGTTCATAACATTTTGCTCCACACCCGTAATACCTGTTGTGCCTGCTCTATGGAGTACCTTTATTTTCTTTGTTTTTATCCCCAATTTTCTTCACCTCACAATTTCTTCGTTAGCTGGCTGTTTTTCCGCATTCACACAACTCAATTATCCCCATATCCTTATGCAGCATAAAACAGCACAATTTACCATCCAGACAAGAAGCAGGCATGGGTTCAGAAAGCATTACATGACCCCCCCCCCCCATATTCTTCACTGCAACATTCATATCATCTACCTCATAACAGAAATGATACGGGGTATTTTTATACCTCTTTAATAACCCCCAAACAGATGATTCCTCCCCATCAGGTTCTATTAGCTCTATCCGATAATCACCATTAAGCATAAAAACGATATGAATCTTTCTCAGCGCATCATACGCTTTCTCCTTTTCCACAATAAAACCAAGCTTTTCAAATAAAAATTTACTTTTATTCAGATTCTTCGTTAAATATCCCACATGATGAATTTTCATAAAATCTACTCCTTCATATTCATAACCGCATCCACAATAGAACGGACTGATGTCATTGCCACAATTTTATCTAAACTTAATTCAATTTTAAATTCCGATTCCAACGCCGACATAATCGTCATTTGTGCAACACTGTCCCAATCCTCTACGTCTTCCATTGTCATATCTTCAGTAACCGGCAATTCCGGAACATCCAATACATCTCTTAAAATATCAGCAACTTTTTCAAATACATTATCTCTCATCTTCTTTCTCCCTCTTATAGACTAATCACATGATTTTTATTCTGATAATGGTCAATTTCCAGTTCCCAGGTACTGTTTCCATTCTCATCTTCGTCCTGCTTCACAAAACCAAACTCCGCAAACTTTTCTTTTAATATCTGATTTTTTGCCCCAGGAATATAGTAGCCCTTGATCTTTTCAATTTGGTTATCCATACACCACACCACAGCAGCATCCATCATCGCATACTCCATATTTCGTTTAAATACACGGCAGCTCATCACAAACAGACAAATATGAAGAATGCTGTTCTTCTTTTCTCCTATCATCAGGCTTACAATTCCATTATCGCCAAACACATCTGACAGCTGTCCATATAGCGTCATATAGCTGGAATCCAGCATTATCCTACGCACTTCTTCCTCCGTACAGCGAAGCATTGTAAAATTAAACTGATTTGTTTTATTAATCAGCTGAGTAATCCGGCTTACATACAAAGGTTCAAACTTTTTAATAACTGCCTTCATTTGGAGATTCTTCAGAAAATCATCATAATCCACAAACGTTTCCTGAAACCTGGAACGTTTTTCATTTTCACGATACATATCATTTCGCTTCAAGTCTTCTTTTGTCAGGACTGTTGACTCAAAATGTCCTGCTGCATCTAACACCTGTATGAACCGTTCCGCCTTATCCTCATTTACAATGGATACCATAGGCAAATTGGTTTCAACCAACCTTCTTTCTGCTGGATTATCATCTATAAATACAATCTGTTCCAAACCTATGTTCAGAGCCTCAGCTATATATTGCAGATTAATATCCTTATTCTCCCAGTTACTGCGAACAACCGCAAAATCTTTTGCACGCAGTACACCTGATGGATGTTCTAACCCCTCCTCAACTGATTTCTGTTCATTTTTAGAAACAATAGCGAGTAAAATCCCACACTCTTTTAACCGTCTTATATATTGCTGCCATTCAAGATACATCTGTCCGCTAGCTGTCTCCGCACCCAACTCAATATTTTCTGCGCCACAGTCTCCAATAACTCCTCCCCAAAGTGTATTGTCTGCATCTAACGCAAGCACTTTTTTATTCTTACCAAAAAGCGATTTTACAATAGTAAATAAATTATAAGATAATTCTGGTATAGCATTTATATTCAAAGCGTATTTATATAAATACCAATACCTTGGTTCCTGCCAACTGCGCAATCCAAAGCAAGCGGATATTCCATCTACATCATGAACATAGAAGTTGGCATGTGATTGCTTATAACGGTATATGTAATCATTTAACCGAAAGACAAAATTACTGCCTCCAGCTTCATCTGCTATGTCCTGATTTCCTAAGATTCGATATAGAGGCCTTTCAAAATTATTCTGGATGATTGGACAGCCATAGCGCTTCTCAAGCTGTTCCCACATCATTAAAAGCTTATCTTCTTCCTGCTTCAATTTATCCTTGATATGATTTTCGCTGTCAGTGATGTCCGGCATACTATTAATATTTCTTGTGCTGGTATGAATCCATATAACCTGAGGTCTAAAATGCTCTAATTCCGGATTATCAAACACTGCATCTTCCCAGTATTTTCCGAATTCAGACTGATAAAATTGCGGTCTTATACCCTCGTTGAGCAGGAACAACTCCAGTATATCACATATATCCGCTACCGTAGAACCACACAGCACCGCAATTCTGATTTCCAGCCAATTTTCCCGCTGCTCTAGACATCTTTTCTTTAATGCCCTCTTTTTTCGCAGCACCCCTGCACTGTCAAAAGGATACTCTAATTCTTTTATCATAACACATTATCCTATTCTGGTTAGCTTTCCGTATTGTCCGCACTCTTCGCAATCTAGAGCCTTTAAGAGTTTGTAACGCTTTCTCTCGTTTACAAATGTAAACACATCTATTCCCTCCTTCTGCAGACAATTTACCAAGTAGCTTTCCAGTACCGTACCGTACGGTAAATTTCTATGTTCCGGATGTACAATCAATCCACTTGTCACTGCCAAATTGGCTATCTCTGCAAAAGTTGCTATATGAGCAATTATATGGTCTTGGGATCTAATCACATAACTGCGTCCCATTCCATTTTTCATACGCTCACATAATTGTAACGAAAGTTCTGATTCTTCATAATTTTCTGAAAATAAAGAATCCATTCTCATCAAACGTGCAATCTCATCAGAATCTGATGGTTCCGCCTTCTGAATATGTATCTTGTCCGATATCAATGTTTTATAATGTTGAAAACGAAATACATGGCCAAAGTTTTCTTCATAATATTCTTGACAATATACATTTTTTCTCAATCGTTCAATTATATCTCTGCGCGCCGATATCATTCTTATACTATATTCTTGAATCTTGTCCAAAACCGCATCCAGGCTCCAGTCCTCCGAAGCAGCATAAAGCTGCAGACTGTCATAATATTTCATCAGCACCAGATTCATACCATCTTCTTCCACCCAAACCTGCATATACGGGGAACCAAAACCATACTTACAAATATCCATATAAATATACAGACAATTTCCTAAATCTTTTTTTAAATAGCCTAACAGAGAATCCCTGTCCTCTTCTCCTGCCAAACGCATGCTCATTTTCTTTTCCTTTACAAAATACTTTTTAACGCCTGAATCAGCTCATCATTTTCTTTTCGGTTTTTCACTGCAAGTCTAATGTATTTCTCTGACGGGACCCCATCTTTTGCCGTCAAATCTTTAATCAGGATATTATAATCTTTTACCAGGATATTTGCCACATCCTTCGCATTAATCTTCCCGTGAATGCAGCACATAATGTAGTTTGCCTGGGACGGGTATACGCGCAGGCCTCTCAATTTCTCCAACTCCGCAATCATGCGGCTCCGCTCTTCTGCAATTTTATCACAGGCATCCAGATAATCGTTTGCATATAACCCATGGATTTGAAGAAAGTATTCTGCCATTGAATTAATATTCCAGATCGGCATCTGGTTTCGCATTTTTTGTAATATTTCTGTGTTTGCCGACGCTGCAATACCTAACCGCAGGCCTGGAACACCATACGATTTGCTGATGCTTTTAATTACCAGCAGATTGGTGTATGTTTGCAGCAAGTCATCATCTAATAATGTATATCGGATATCCCCATCTGCAAAATCAACAAAAGATTCATCAATAATACACAGAACATCCTTCTTCCTGCATTCATCAATAATCCTCATCATGTCCTTCTGTAATATAAAACTGCCGCTTGGATTATCAGGATTAATGAGAGCTACCGCATTCATTCCATCAATTCTCCTTAGAACGTCGGCAGAGCCCACATTAAAATCAACCTCCGAACTATAGAGCCTGTGAACTGTACAATTCTTAAAACAGCGAACATATTCATTGAATACAGGTACAACTGTCAGAAGATTTCCTTCCAGCACCTCCCCAAGTACATTGATGAGCTCCGCTGCACCATTTCCTACCAATATATAATTCTCATCGACCCCAAACATTCTTGCCGCATTCAAGTTCTGTGTCTGGAGGCCAGAAGGATACTCCCTCAACAGTGTCTCATAAAAATATCTCATATGGTCCACCATTTTCTTTGGAGGATAGTAGGGATTCACCAGATAACAAAAATCCCTTAGTTTAGGGAACCGCCAAAAGCCGCCATAATTATTATCATATGCATGAAACTGTTTATCATCTTCAGCAAAAATAGTCTCCGCAATCCGCAAATCCTGAACGTCATCAATCTCATACCAGTTGTAACCTTCCAAAACAAAGGCCTTTAGTTGTGAGTATTGAACATGCGCCAAAATTTTCAATACTAATTCATAATATTGGTTTACACCATAGGCTTTTATGTATGCCTCCAAAAAGGGAATATACTGTTTTTTTGAAAATTCCTTGCTGAATTTGTAAATATTAACTGTCTTATAGTAATCCTCTACTTCTTCATACCGAAAATCTGCTTTTGCGACAAAATCTATAATATTTCTTTCAGAGTCCAGCAAAACAACAGTACCATCCATCCAGTGCTCATACTTAGCAACGGTCACCATATTATCATATGGGCTATTTACAATTTCCGAAATTATATTTTTATCAAAAATCAAATCTGATTCTAAAAGAAGCGTATCATCCTTCTCCAACTCAATTTTAGCAAGAAACAGTGAATAAATATTATTTGTTTTCTGATATTCCCTATTATATATAAATACCAGTTCCATATCTTTAGCAGTCTCCCGAAGATATGCTTCCAGCTGCTCCCCTTCATATCCCACAACCATAATGAGCTTATGTATCCCGGCCTGTTTTAATGCGGCTACCATTCTGTCAATTAAACGCACATTTCCAACCCTTACCATGCACTTTGTGCAGCTTCTTGTGTATTTTCCCAAACGCTTACCCATTCCTGCTGCTAGTATCATTGCCTGCATTTCTATATCCTCCTATTCGGCATCCAAGTCGACTAGTTTAATTTCACTTACCGGATGTACTTTTCGCTTATCTTGTGGCGGAAGCTGCATATAGTCTCCATAAGTCCAAAATAAGTATTCATCCCTATCCTTCATCCCTGATAGCTTATACCCCTCAAAAAGCACTGGTTCTAACTGCTGATACCATTTCCTATAGTATCCGAAATCTTTAGTAGGTGACGGAAACATCAGCATGCGTACTAACTTTGTCTTTTTCTGATTGCTTTTTTTAATAAACTTTTCGTAATGTGAAAAAATGATATTCTCAGGAATATTGGACATTAAGCCTAACCATATACGCATCCACCATCTCTTATCAGCTTTTTTTCCCACCTCAGACCATAAAATCTTTCTAATACAAAAACAGTGGAAATTGTGAATACACCGATGCAGATAATTGTCAGGAATTCCGTCCATCGGAAAGATATCAATAAACACTCCCTGCTCATATGGCATATGCTCCTGAAACTCCCTGGTAAACACCGTACCTTTGCGCCGCAATTTGCCATATCCCCAGCGATACCCCTTTGTATTCCTGTTATCCTGAAAATAAAATCTACTGGAATCCAATTCATTTTCACATGCAATCCTAAACTTTTCATACTCAGAACGCAGCATACCGATATCTGCGTCATCATCCCATGGAATAAATCCTCCATGCCGCACTGCTCCCAACATTGTACCCGCAATAATTGTATAATGAATCCCACATTTTTTACAAATACGATTAACCTCTATCAGCATCTCCAGCTCTATCATCTGAAGCTGCCGCAATGTCTTGCTATCTAATTGAATCATATATTATTCCCCAATCTTTTACCACGTATAAACTAATGATTTCTTAATTAAATTCAGCTTTCTTAAGTATACTTCACACCATTAAAATTGTAAATAGCAATTACCGGATGGTCATTTATACCATCAACTTCACTTCTATTTATATCTCCAAATCCACCATATCTAATATACAGTAGCGCTTACCTAAATGCCATCCTGTGCTATGACCCGCCTGTACCTTAAAGGTTTCAATAGTAAAGGTCCAGATTATATTTATTTCTCCTTGACACACCGCTCCATATCATGTACATTCTAGTTAATCAAGGAGGTTCCTATGCAAAACACCATATTAAACACTATATCCTTACTAGAAATAACTGATGATGCTGAATTCATTACACAATGCTATCATATCATGCTTGGCCGTTCTCTGAATCCGTTCGAAATGCAGCATGCTGTAGAGATGTTATCAAAAGGCTTGTCTAGAAAGGGCTTCATCTATTGGATTACCCGCTCCCCGGAATTTGGAAATCGTTTTTTTATAGAAGGAATTGCTTCCTATAAATCAGATTGTTATCTTTATAAGGGAATGGAAAAACTGCTCAAACTTTTGCATTTAGATAGAATACCCAAATATGACAACAACATTTTTTCCTCACCTCTCTTCTGCGGCCGCTTTGGATTCTTAGCAGAGCAGTTTACTGAGCATGATTATTCCTTTGACACAGAGTACAGTGCATTATCAGAAGGCCAGATTTGCCAAATTTCCAACTGTCTTACTGAGCTGCCATCCCTAACCAGCATTGGTCATCTGGCCTCTGTGCTGAGTCCGGCAAATTCAGTTTTAAATACAGAAATGGCACATATGAAAGCAGAAGAGATAGGTGAACATATGAAATCCCTTCTGTCTGCCCCAAAGAACAGCTGCTTTATTACTAACCCGGATATTCTCTTTCACCTGCTTACTGCAGATATGTTATTCTCTTTTATCAGTTCCATTGAAGATACCCTTGTCCTTACCATGCCACAGCTTCCTTACTCCCAGACACATATAAATATCGTGTGGGACAGCAGTTGGGACCGACTGGAGTTTCGTCCTGATGGTACTCCCTGCCGATGGATGTCCGGCCCAGAAATAAATGGTTCTATTCACCTTATAAACCAAAGCATGGACTATCGTCAGATTACTCTTGATTTTACGCTGACCGTCCTGGATATCAATTGCGAGGTTTCCATTCTCTTCCATGGAAAGACCCTTCCTATTCAATATTCCGGTACAAAGTGCAGGGTAACTCTAATGTTATCCCTAAATCCAGGCTGTAACACAGTCACCCTTCAGTATGCCGGAAGAAAGCTTAAGCAGCCTGACGCCTCCGGTCGTCCAGCCCTTTTATCGGTTGATAATCTTGTATTATACTTTCCCAGCACAAGCTGTCCCCCGATATCCGGTAAATCAATCTACAGTCTGGATGAACAGAATCACGGTACTGGCTACTACCCTTACCTGCTTCCGGATTCTTTCGTACGTTCACAGCTTCATCGGAACGGTTTTTTTGAAATCAGTGCATATCGGATCTCAAAAACATATGATGTCAACCTGCTTCCAACTACCAGATATGACTATCTGAGAGACGAACGGCATCATGACTGCTTCTATCCTTTATATGCAGGCAGCAATAATGAGGAGGATTCCTCCTTTTCATCTGTCATTCTATACATTGCCCGAAGGACAGGACGTCTTTCACCAGAGTTTTATAATTATGAATTGGAGGAACATTAATCTTGGCAACTCAAACTTATAGCTACATCTTTCATGGATACGGCGGCGAAAATTCTCTGATGCCCTTGGTGCACTTCATGGAAAACAGAGACCATCAAGTCCTGGTAATAGATGACCAGAAGTTTCCCTATGAGCGCGGAGAATTGTATCATCGATTAGAGGAAATAAAAAAGCAGAGCAGCATTGTCCTGATTTCCTCTGCCCATGTATGGTTCGATGAATTTAACTACCACTATTTCTACGGCAAAGACCGCAATATGATATCAGTCATTGAACTTATAGATTTTTTAAAGCCAGCCTATTCCGTATTCTATCCCCACGACATGGAAAGCTTTGTACATTCCAGTGAAATCCCATGGCTGGACCTCTTTGATATGATAATGCTGCCCTATGCCCACAACCTCTACTATCGTCTTTTAGGATGCGGCCGGCGGGTTGAGGTTGTTGGCTGGATGAAGAAACAACGCACAGTAAGTCCGTCCATAGTCCTGGATAGCCCCGTTTATTCCCCAGTCTTCTTTCCCAGCAATATTATCACTTTCTATGAACAGCTTGGCGCAGAAGGTTATGCTGATTGGTTCCGCCGCTATACCGGTCCTAATATTCCTCTTAAAATGCCGGCTGGAGATGCAGGAATCACCCCTATCCTGTCAAAGGAAGGATATCAAATTCTTGATTCGTCCCAATCTGTTTATGACGTGATGGCTGAACATAACCTAATCATAGGAAGTGGCCACAGCTCCATCATATTTGAGGCTGCCTTCAGCGGTATTCCGGTTGTCTCCCTTCTGGACGGTGTTTTTCCGGATGAAGAGTATATTAAGAGCTTATCCGGCATCAAAGGCATTTATCCCTTACATCCGGAACAATTGCTGGAATTCATAAAAGACATCAATACCCGCCACATCCTCTTGGAAAGTGGACCTGATATACTGATGCCCTTTGATTTTGAACGTGTATATAAGTATTTGACTGAATTCCCGGAAAACTAGTCAAACTTTATTATGCATTCCTTATATCCCATTTATGGGCCAGCCGTGAAATGCCGGTATCCTTCACGTCTGAATACATTTCAAATGAAAATGCTTTTGCGTAGCTGTCAATCGGGAAGTTATCTTTGCTCTTTATAGAAAAGTCCATAGTATACTTCCCATTAAGCAGCTCCAGATTTTCAAGGATCAGATGAATCTCCCCATCTTTTTCCAGTCTTATATAATCCATCTTTTCTGTTCTTGTATCAGTTGAATAACATTTAACCCCATTCCCATTATAAACTTCAAGCCCAATGAATGCTTCCTCTACCCTTTCAATCACATTATAGGCAATACCTAATGTCACAGGTTCACCCGTTCTGAACACATTAGACTCGCCCTCTTTACCGAGAATAACCTCAACAGTTTTAATCCGCACCCTTCCGTCACCAGGACGTTCACCTTCGCTTTTTACCTTCTCTGACGCTGCCTCCGGACGTTTCTGCCCCATATACTCCAGATAAGCCGGATGAACCTCCCTTGGATTCCCCTCTTTCTGAATCTTTCCTTCGTGAATCCATATACTTCTCTCACAAATTTCTTCAATCTGTCCCAACGAATGAGATACAATAACAATAGTTGTTCCGTTTGCTTTAATTTCCCTTAATTTGTTAAAACATTTTGCCTGGAAATTCGCATCACCCACAGCCAGAATCTCATCTACCAGAAGGATGTCCGCATCTACATTAATAGCTACGGCGAACGCCAGGCGCATATACATACCTGATGAGTATGTTCTTACCGGATTATCTATAAATGCTTCCAGTTCCGAAAACTCAATAATATTATCAACTCTTGCATCAATTTCCTTTCTTGTCAGACCAAAAATAGATGCATTGGTATATATATTTTGACGTCCGCTCATATCCGGATGAAATCCTGCCCCGAGCTCTATCAGGCTGGATACCCTCCCACGCATCTCTATCGTTCCCGAATCGGGATACATGATTCTGGTCAGAAGTTTCAGCGTTGTACTCTTTCCGCATCCATTATGGCCTATAAGACCTAATGCTTCACCCTTTTTTACCTCAAAGCTAATCCCCTGAAGAACCTGACGCTCTTCATATTTTCTTCTCTTACTGAATAAGACCAGTTCTTTCAAAGTCCGGCCTTTATCCAAATATACCCGAAAGCTTTTCTTTATATCATGAACTTCAATTGCATTTTCAGCCTTCATTGTGTTCCTCCAAAAATTTCTCTAAGTAACCAGAGAAAAGTGATGTGACTTTATCATATTCAAAACGCTTCAACTGTTCCTTCTGTCTGGAGATAATCTCTTTTCGCAGTGTCTCATCCTGAACCAGCCTGTTTATAATTTCAGCCACCAGTTTCGGATCCTTATCTTCTGTCAATATTCCCCCATTGCCCAAGGTATCTGCTATGGCTGAGCTATCGTAGGCCACAATAGGTACACCAAAGTACATTGCCTCTACCAAAGGAACGCAGAACCCTTCATGCTCACTCATACAGACAAATACATCTGCAGTCCGATAATACGCCAGAATTTCATCAAACTTTATGTGGCCGGTAAAATATACATCCTTAAGGTCCAACGCCTCTGCATATCGTTTTAACTGTTCATAATATGCCTCCATCCCGGCATATTTTCCCACAAAAAACAACCGCGCATCCTGATTCATATAATTTTTATAATAAAAAAAGGCCTTAATTACATCTTCCTGTTTTTTATTAGGTGAAATCCTGCCGGTAAACAGGATATTGGTTCTGCCATCTCCATACTTATCCAAAATTTTCTGAGAAGGAGTTTTATCATAATCTCCATAGGGTATAAGAATTGGAAGCACATCTATCTTTTGCCTGTATCCCATTCTTCTCAAATCCTGCTTATTAAACTCAGAAACAGCAAGACAGTAGTCAACCTTATCTGCCAGATACTCTACATCTTTTAACCCCCTATGGCAGTTCATCTGCAATTCCACACTGAAATCCTCAAAAAAGCGAGGCGGCGTAACATTGTGATAATAAATAATTTTACGGCAGGAAAAATCACCAAATCTGCGGTTCCAACTAGTTCCGTTGGACAGATGATTTATAACAACATCATCCTTATGCAATTCAGGCAGATACTGAATCTTCTTAGCAGAGCCAGCAGGCAGCCTGGTATCAATGGCTTCTGCATAAACTTCTGTCTCATACCCCTGCTTCTGTATAGCCTCCTTTAGAGCTAGTACAACATTACCTATGGCATCACCATAAGTGAGACTGCTCAGCATTTGAAATATCCTCATTCTTTTTCCTCCGAAAGCATCTTTTCCAACTGCTCAATCCTAAGCTCCTGCTCCCTGCAGACCTTCCTTAATTCTTCCAAATGTTTTTCCACCTGTTCATTCTGCCCAATCTGCTGCAGCACAAAGTTCCGCATCTGGTTCATAGCAGATGCCGCCTTCAAGTTAAAACAGTTCTGAGCATCCCATAATGGTCTGAGATGAAACTGATACAAGCTCTTAATAAACTTCTTAACCCTGGGACTCCTGCCTGTTATAGGCTGATCATAATCCACATAGTAACTGCGGTCCATATAGCGGACATCCCTCTCCATAAGCTCCTTAAAAAAATCTAAATCCTCTGTCTCTTTTTTTCTGGCGCACACAGCATCAAATGCAATTGCCTCCTTGGGATAGCTCTTATTTTTCGCATTATTCCGCAGCTCCTGCATAATCTCATCTATATTAATAGGGTCACTCATCATCATTCTCCTTCGCTCTCATACCCACTATAGCTCCTCAGCAAAACGACGTTTCAGCTTGCCAAAGACAAGGAAACCAATTACCAGCAATACCATGCCCATTAGAACTGCGTGAAGCAGTGTAGTAAGCCTTGGTATTTTTCCATAATATAGGATATCTCTATATGCAACGATAATCGGGGTCATGGGATTCAAAACATAAATCGCCATATAACGCTCAGGTACAATATCAATTGAATACATTACCGGCGTTAAAAACTGCAGCGCCATAGTGACAATTTTCAGCAAATACTCCATATCGCGGACATACACAGTAATTGCCGACACAAGGAGAGCTGAACCGAGGCATAGCAAATATTCCACAATCGCTATTATAGGAAGATATAAAAGCGCCGCAAGGTTGAGCCCCCGTCCGGATAACAAAACTACCAGAAGAACCACAACAAAGCTTAACAGCATGTTGATAAATTGGCTTGTGACATAAGCTATTGGCAAGACTTCTCTTGGAAAGTAGATTTTCTTTACCATATCCTGTTGTGACCGAATACAGGAACACCCTTCTGATACAGACATACTGAAAAACAGCCAGGGTACTAATGCCACAAAAAGATGAAGATAATAATATTCAACATCACTTTTCATAATAACAGAAAAGACAAAAGTATATACCACCAGCTGAAGCAGCGGATTCAAAAATGTCCAAAAAAATCCCAACGCCGAACCTTTATAACGCCCCTTTAAGTCCCTGCGTACAAGACTGAATATCATCTCCCTATATGCATAAATCTCCTTAAACAACAGCATGTCTTTCCTCCAATGTAACTAATTCCTCATATATTCCCTTTAATATGTGTGCGGACCGTTCCCACGTATATATTTTCACACGCTCGCTTCCTTTTCTTGAAAGTTCACTGCGTAATGCCCCATCCACTGCCAGCCGCTCCATTCCCATACAGATTTCGTCAACAGATTCAGGGTTTATCAACAATGCCGCATCTCCAAGAACCTCCGGCAATGACGCTTTATCTGCGGACAGCACCGGGGTTCCACAGGCCATAGCTTCCAATGGAGGAATACCAAATCCTTCATATAAGGACGGAAATAAAAAAGCCATTGCGCCCGCTAAGAGGACAGGCGCTTCTCCCTCTTCCACATATCCGGTAAAAAGAATATCATCTCCTAAATCCAATGCCTTTGCTGTTTCATATATATCATCGCAGAGCCATCCCCGTCCTCCAGCCAGCACCAACTGGGGTGCATTCGGCATTTTATCATGGAGCCTGCCGTAAGCCTCCAAAAGCCTCTTTATATTCTTTCTCGGCTCAATGGTACCTAAATACAGATAGTACCTCTCCTTGATGTGATATTTCTCTCTTACCGCATCAATCCGTTCCCGTGACTGATGATTGCTAAACTTTGACTGGTCTACTCCCAAATGCATTACCCTTATCTTCTCTTTCGGAACTCCCAGATAACGAACCAGTTCATCCTTACTGAATTGAGAGACAGTTACAATTATATCGGCACGATTACAAGATTTCTTCAGCACCAGATTAAGCCAATGCCTTGTTCTCGATTTTACGGTTTCCGGACATGCCTTATATGCCATATCATGGACAATCGTAACTGTTTTCCCCTTTACACCTGGAGGGACAAAAAAATTAAAAAACTGTGTAACATCACACTCCCTGCCAAAAAACAAAGAATACGGCACAGGAACAAATGGCCATATTAATTTATACAGCACAAAACGGAACCATTTACAAGGTTTCAGCATTATCCCCAAATCTTCATACTGCTTCATCTCAACCAATAGTTCCGGTGACTTCCCTAATGAAAAATAGTGCATCTGATAATCGTTATGCCCTTCCATACTAACCAGGTTTTGAATCAGATTGACTGCACACCATCCAATTCCTGTCTTATGGCGGTCCAATAATAGCTGGGCCTCAAATCCAATTTTCATCTATGCTTCCTCACAAGTCAAATTTTCATAAAGTGTAAAAAGTTGCTTCAACATATTACTCTGACTAAAATACTCCTTTATCCGTTCATAACCTGCTTTTCCATAAACTTCCCTGGCTTCCGGATGCAATGCCAGCCAATTCATGGCATCTGCCAACTCGGACGAATTCTTAGCCTCTACCGTCAAACCGGTAATCCGATGCAGGCTGACATACGGGACGCCACTCTTCAAATTTGTATTAATGACCGGCTTTCCATATGCCATAGCCTCCATTTGTACAATACCAAAGGCTTCACTTTTTTCAACTGAAGGCAATACAAATACATCACATTTACGAAAACACTCATCCAGCACGCTGTCAGCTACTTCCCCCAGGAAAGACACACGGTCCTTAAGCCCCAGTTTCTCGGACAATTCTGTCAATTCCGTCTTAAGCGGTCCCTCACCCACTATGTCCAGATGACCATATTTCACTTTGCTCATAGCTCTGATGAGTACATCACACCCCTTATAATATACAAGTCTCCCTACAAAAAGAAAGCGGATATCACTGGATGAATTGACAGTTTTTACTTTCACATATTCATCAGCCCGCTTCTCCATCTTCTTTTCAACTCCAAACGGAATTACATGACATTTATCCTTGTACGGGCCCAAATAAGAGGAACCTTCAATATGCCCCTCCGATGCGACCACGATTGCATCAGCCCGCTTTAAACACTTCTCCATAATCGGTCTGTAAAGCAGCATCAACTTTTTCTGACGCACAACATCACTATGCCACCAGATAACCAGCTTACCATCATAACCCGATGTCACCGCCGCTAAATCCGCCATTGGAAAAGGTAGATGAATATGAACAATATCCTTCCCTTTTGACATAGTCTTGAACTTCTGAAAAAAGGAGGGTGCTATTGGTAAAGATAAAAGCATCCCTCTGCTTGCACACCGTGTAACGGGAACCCCATGTATAGTTTCCTTTACTTCATTTCCTTTTACCTGGCAGGTAAGAACCTCTATATCGGCAAAATCACTAAGTCCCTCCGAAATATCTTGTATCACTCTTTCAATTCCGCCTCTGGCTGGATAATACATACGGCTAACCTGCAGCACATTTAATTTTTTCATATCTACAGCTTTCTATCCTTTTCCTCCATGGTTTCGGTAAGATCCCCGCACTCTTTGGTAATGGCAGCTGCCTGTTCTTCCGAGAACCCTTCCGTGCTTTCCTTAATCAAAAGAATCTTTATCGTCTTAAAAATAATTTCGATATCAAGCCAAATTGAGTAATTCTGGATATACATTAAGTCCAACTTCAATTTGTCATATGCCGTAGTATTATACTTGCCATAAACTTGTGCATATCCCGTAAGCCCGCCCTTTACCTTTAAACGATATACAAACTCCGGTATATCCTTAGTATATAATTCTACGTGTTCAACCCGTTCCGGTCTTGGACCAACGACGCTCATCTCACCTTTTAAAATATTAACAAATTGGGGCAGCTCATCAATTCTCAATGCCCGAATCACCCTGCCTACAGGAGTAATTCTTGGATCCCTGTCTGCGGCCGGGACAGATGTTCCCGTCGCTTCAGCGTTGACAATCATACTGCGAAACTTATAAATATCGAATATCTTTCCGTCCTTTGTATATCGTTTCTGCTTAAATATCACCGGCCCCCTGTCATAGAGCTTAATGCAGGCCGCTGTTACCAGATAAATCGGCGAAAGAACCACCAATGCACACACAGCTATGATAATATCAAATGTTCGCTTTATAAACTGCTGTTCAAAACTAAGTCCAGTATTTCGGGCAAGCATCAACGGAGTATCAAATAGGTGAAGATTCTCTGCGCTCCGTATAATAATATCAGATATCTTTGGCACCATATAAGTCCGGATAGATTCATTATAACAATACTTTAAAAGCTGATTACGCATCTGCGAAGGAATATCGCAGAGTATCACGCCTTCATACTGCTTCACTTTTTCCTTTATTACATCCATACCTTTCGATATATGTACCAATTCCTTGATATCATACCTATCCGCTCTGCCGTAAAGCTTAACCATAAGCGAATAAACCGGATGTTCCCCATAGACCAGCACTACCTTACGCGGAGGATATATCCGAAGATATATCTGAGTGCAGATCACACTCCAAACAGTAATCCACACTCCCTCTACTCCTGTCATAGCCAGCAGCGGTACAGGGTTTTGAAAATGCTTTGTCAACAAAGTAATCTGCAGATATATGATAATATTCGTGCAAAAGCTTGTCAGTACCTGTGAGTATATAATATTAAATATCCTTAGATATCCAATCCTCAGACCACCATAAATGGCGCTAAACACCAACAGGAGAATACCATATACTGCCATGATTAGCCAGTTACCTGTACGGTTGTATGGAAATTCCATAAATCCATTGTAATATTTCAACCATACATGTCCATACACCATCACTTCCAGGCCTATGAGAACCGCACTAAACAAAAACCTTACCATTCTCTTGTATGGTTCATAATCTTTTTTCATAAACAAAAAACTCCCATCGCTTGAAAGCGCTTAACATCTGCTGTATCTTAACTAAACATACCGTTAGAGTATAGCATTATCTTCCCGATAATGCAATAAGCCAACTGCCAAGTACCGCTGGATATTGCTTACATTCCTTACATTATTCAGTATTTCCTGATACATTGCGAACCGCCGCTACACCTAGCATCATGAGGGTCAACATTATAGGCGCAACAATAGGTACGCTTATGTTAACCGCCGCCTGAGCACCATAACAAATAACGGCAAATGCAATTGCAATTAATTCAGGTCTTTTTTTCAATGTTCGGAGCATCTCTATAATCGAGGTCGTAAGCAGAGCCAAATAAGCCGTAAGGCCAACAATTCCAATTGTAACTAAATACTGTAAGTACTCGTTATGTGCGCTGTCGAATTTTTCGCCATACCTTCTGACCATGTCTTCAAAGTAATTTTTTACTGTTATGATACCAAATGTATCCGGTCCATATCCAAACAATTTATGGTGAATAGGCTGCTTCTGATAAAATTCCATTCCAATTCTCCATATATAACCCCTGTGTGTTCCCCAATCATCATTTAAGAGCAGATACTGATTTAATGGCCCATACTTTTCCACATTACCTGCTATATTCACATCATAAAGCACATAGATAACCCCCGCGCAGGCCAATAAGATAAGGCCCAGCCATATCCACCTTCCAATATTGCTGCCACTTTTCAGCGCATGATTTTCCGGCAGTTTATATGCCAATAAATATAAACATGCCGTACACACCCATAGCCCGATGATAAGATATGGTAATCCGTCAAATGACGCAATTACATTCATTAGTCCCTTAAACTCCACTACATGATTGGGATACGCATGACTTAGAGTACCTATCACTTGAAACTCTGTAAACAATATGGCTAATAATAATACATATCTCTTTACTCCGTCTATATTCCCGAAAAGGTAAAGCGGGAGAAGCCCAAAAAGAACAAGCAAGGCCAAATATGCATTATCACTGATACCCACAATCAATGCAAACAGTGATATAATCGCTACAACTAGATACCACAGCCTTCTGTATTTGTTTTTCTCCACTGAAAACATTACTGTCCCCATTCCTGATACCATAGCCACATAGGAAGTATATGTGTTAATATTTCCAATTGTGGAGGTGAAAATAGTGTAATCATCTCCTACCAGTCCTCTCTTGAAACCTATGGGATCAATTTTAAAGAAGTGCAAAATTCCAATCATGCATGCAATGATACCCCCCGCCAAAAACGTATCCAGATACCACTGTCTATATCTCAAGCATCGGCTGATAACAAAAAAGCTGATTCCATAGAGCAGTATCAAAAACATTCCCATGTATCTTCCTTCATTTCCCCAAAAAGATTCAAAACGATACTCTGATTGTAAAGTAGATATGGTAACAGCAATCAAAAAAATTATCATGGCCCAGTCTGACATTTTTAAGGCATTTAACTTAGCATTTGAACGCATTTCTTTTACAGCGTTGCCACCAATCTCACGCTTATCCTTATACCAGAAAAAAAACACACCAGCCAGCATGGCTACAATCATCAAAATAACGGAACCATAATAAAAAATATATTTAGCTACCAAAATATCATAATAGTAATCATGAAAGACCAATGGAAATACAAAGATAATAAGCACGGTAAAAATACCTGCTATAACAGAATTGTATTTTCTCCAGGCCGCTAATAAATTTATTATTTTCTCATCCGATATTTCTTTTGTTTTTATATTATCCATAGGTTACACAACACTTTCTTATCCTTTTTTCCAAATACTTTATCAGTATATCATTTTACCCACTATTCCGCAACTTTATGACCCAATAAAACCAAATGCTTTTATTAAATTTTAATATTTATTCCATATAGAATATAATACCTTTTACCGCATCAGTTTAAGCCGCTAATCGTCTTATGATAATTTTCCATATACGAAGTATAATCAACTCGTAATGCAAAAAAGGAATTTCAAAAAGTATTTCAAAAAGAAAAAGGAGAGTGCATTAATTATGAGAAAGCAGACAAAGTTAGTTGCTGTATTATCAACAGCAGCACTGCTCGCTATTGGTGCATCCATGACTTCTTTCGCAGCTACAGGATGGGCTGAGGAAGACGGTACTTGGGTATATTACAACAGAGACGGCGAGAGAGCAACCGATCAGTGGAAGAAATCCGGTAACAACTGGTACTGGTTAAACAGCGACGGCGAAATGGCTATCGATGAGCTGATTCAGGATGGCGACAACTATTATTATGTAGACATCAACGGTGTTATGGCAGCTAATCAGTGGGTAGCTATCGACAACGAGGATGCAGGACAGGATGATGAGCCAGATCATTACTGGTACTATTTCCAGGCTAATGGTAAGGCTTTAAAGAATGGCGACAATGCAAGAGTAGCTCTGAAAACCGTAAATGGAAAGAAGTATGCTTTTGATGATGAAGGCAGAATGCTTTTCGGCTGGGTTGATGCTGATAATGCAGAGCGCATTGACAATACAGATGGTGATGGCTTCAAAGAAGGCGATTACTACTTCGGCGGCGAGGATGACGGTGCAATGACAGTTGGCTGGCTGCAGATGGATATCACATATGATGAAGCTACTTCTGACTACGAAGTTTCACCAGTATTCAATGATGATGAGGACCAGACACGTTGGTTCTACTTCAAATCCAATGGTAAGAAAGTAAAAGCTGAAAATGGTGATACGCAGAAGAGCAAGACCATCAATGGTAAGAAGTACGAGTTTGACCAGTACGGCGCCATGACAGCGGAGTGGTCCTTAGACGTAGATACTGCTTCTACAAGCGGCATCAGAGGCGATTACAGTACTGCTACCCATAGTGTATCTGCTAAGTATGCTCAGCAGTGGAGATACTTCCAGGATGTTGAAAACGGTGCCCGTGTGAGCAAGGGCTGGTTTAAGGTTGTATCTGCTGAATACCTTAACTATGATAAGTATAATGATGATGAAGATGCATGGTACTATGCAGATGGAAGCGGTAATCTGTATGCTGGTCAGTTCAAAACTATTAAGGGCAAAAAATACGCATTCAGAAATGATGGCCGCATGATTGATGGCTTAAAGTTCATTCAGCAGGACGCTCAGAATAATATCACTGACGTTAGAGCGGATGATGACGATAATCATCCATTTGATACAGATGATGATTTCAATAAGAACTCTATTTATTGGAGTGACCTTGGATACAGATGCTTCTACTTTGGTGGCGGTGATGATGGTGCTATGAGAACCAACAAGACCAACATTGATATTGATGGTGATAGATTCAACTTCTACTTTGAAAAGTCTGGTGCTCATAAGGGTGCAGGTCTTACTGGTGAAAAGGATGATAAGTTCTACCAGTCTGGTAAGTTAATTACTGCTGGTAAGGATGAGAAGTATCAGGTTGTTAAGAGAAGCAACAAGAGTGGTGTATCCACAGCTGCCAGCAAGTATACTTACAGCAAGTTGGATGACGTCAGAAAATTCCTTGATGACATCTCTGGCAAGTATACCGATAATGTTATCAATGATACAACTGTTGGCCAGTTGAGAGATCTTGGCGTAAACAAGAAAGCAGAAGACATCAAAGAGCTTTATATCATTGATACTACTCAGGTAAATGCTAATGACTACTTTGTTGTAAATACTTCTGGAAAAGTAATTGATACCAAGTCTAAGAACAAAGATGGAAATGATTACTACTATGTAATTAAGAAGGGCGGGCAGATTGCCGCTATTTATGCAGAGAACTAATTAACATTGATTGGTTCTAACTAAATAATAAGGGGGAAAGCGTTGTGACTGATTATGTGATTAAATTAGTCTCAACGCTTTTTTCCTGTATTAAAATATACCAGATATAACATTGAGTAAGGAGGAAGTCCATGATTAAAAAAAAGTGGATATCATTATATTTAGCCATTACTTTAGCAACAACAACTCCCATAGTTACCTTTGCTGATACAACAACAGATACAACAACTATGGAAAATTGCGGGGCATATTTATTCGAATGGCGTCCCGTAGATTGTGGAAATGGACACTATTTTGCAATATTAGTAGGTGGGGATTCCATTGCTGAAAGAAATGTGATTCTTAATAGGGGGTATGATTTTGCTTATACTTTTGAACCAATGAAGTATCCAAGACCATGGGGAGAAGTACCTACACTCAATAATGTAGATGGTGTATGGGCTATTCCAGAGAACTGGCCGACCCTTCCTGAGGGTTCTCAATCTACACTCCAAATAGTACTCTTTACAAATAATAATAAACTTCCGGAAAAAGAGCGCTACATAGATGTCGTAAAACTACCAAATAATGTTGCTGCCTCTAGTTTGCCGCCAGAAGTTAAAAAGTATCTGATTAACACAGACGGTACAGATGCAGGAGCATATGAAGGAACAGAGACATCAGGCTGGATTCAGACGGAGGATGGACGCTTCAAATACAGAAAACCTGACGGAACCTTCGTAAGCGGAGGATGGCTAAATGTAGAGGATAAACTTTACTATATGGATGATAATGGCTATATGCTGGCAGATACCCTTACCCCAGACGGAACTTATGTAAATGCAAGTGGAGTTAAACAAAAATATATGCCTGGATGGTTCCAAAATGAGCGCGGCTGGAAATACGTTTTAAAAAATGGCTATTTTGCAGCATCTACCTGGGTACAAGATATAGACGGTAAATACTATTATTTCGACATGGGCGGTTACATGAAAACTGATTACGACACACCAGATGGATACCATGTTGGACCGAATGGAGTATGGGACGGACAAGCCACAACACTTGTAGAAGATATAAAAAAGCTTGGACCTGGTGCTCAGCCGCAAATAGAAAATGCTGAACAATCTCTAGCCTCAGAAAACACCACAACAAACCAGAATTAACCTAAAATAAAATGCTCCCTTGCAATGAGATATTTTGAATCCCATCGTAAAGGAGCATTTTACGTAAAACAAAACTTAATTAATTGTTGTCTGTTACATTGCCTTCAGAAGAATTGTTCATTTCTTCCACTGCCTCTGTTTGGGGCTCTTCCTGGGTATTTTCTTCTGCAACTCCGGATTCCGTGTTAGAGGACGCCACACCTCCTGGTCCTGGATTCTGACCATACTCACCCGTAGCCGCAGCACCATCCCATACTCCGTCCGGGCCAACATGATATCCGTCCGGTGTATCATAATCGGTTCTCATATAGCCACCTATATCAAAATAATAATACTTACCATCTGTATCCTGTACCCAGGTAGATGCTGCAAAATATCCATTCTTTAGGACGTATTTCCAGCCACGCTCATTCTGAAACCATCCCGGCATATATTTCTGTTTTGCTCCGCTTGCATTTACATAAGAACCATCCGGCGCAATTGTATCGGACAGCATATATCCTTCTTCATCCATATAATACAGGTTATCATCTACATTCAGCCATCCTCCGCTTACGAAGGTTCCGTCAGGTTTTCTATATCTATAACGTCCATCAGCTTCTATTACCCAACCCGAACTTTTTGTACCCTCATAGGCGCCGGCATCCGAGCCATCAACATTGATTAAATACTTCCTAACATCAGCCGGAAGTGTAGAGGTATCCACATTACTAGGTAACCTGACAACGTCAATATACCTCTCTTTATTTGGCAATTTTCCATTATTTGTATAGAGTACTATCTGAAGTGTAGACTGTGTTCCCTCGGGCAGAAGAGGCTGGTTTTCTGGTATGGCCCATACTCCGTCTACATTGACCAGAGTAGGTACTTCTCCCCACTGTCTCGGATACATACTGGGATTAAAGGTATAAGCATAGTCATATCCCCGATTCAAAATCACATCTCTTTCTGTAATACTGTTGCCACCTACAAGTATTGCAAAATAGTGGCCATTACCACAATCTACAGGTCGCCACTCAAACAGATATGCCCCGCAGCTTTCCATTGTTGTTACGGATGCGTCTGTAGTAGTATCTGCCAGTGAGACAATAGGATTGACTGAAAGCAGCGTAGCAGAAAGGCAGAAAATCATCCATGTTTTTCTAATCATCAAAGATTCCTCCTGATTCTTAATTCAATAAAGAAGTTAATTTAAGGTCGTAGATACAAAAAGAAAAGCGCTGTGACTAATCTAATTGCTCAATCAGTCACAACGCTTTCCCCCTTAATTATCGTTACACACTATCTGTGTAATTTATTTCTCTGTGTAGATAGCTAAAATCTCACCCTTAGAGCCGATAGCATAGTAATAATCATTGCCGTCTTTATTTCTGGACTTGCTGTCAATAACCTTACCGGAAGTATTAACTAAGAAGTACTTGCCCTTAACATCCTGCTGATTATCATCCTTAGCCGGGATTACATATAACTCGTCGATATTGTCAGCACTCTTAGTGATGTTCAGCTTGCTCAGGCTAACAGTAGATGGGTCTGTAGTATAAGCAGAAGTTGTATCCATGCCAAGTTCTTCTAAGAAAGTCTTCACATCATCCAGCTTCTTGTAGCCCTTAAGTCCTGCACCAGCGTCATTCTTATCAATGGTTGGATCTAAGGTCTTAACTACCTGATACTTCTCATCCTTACCAGCTTTCAGAAGCATACCAGACTGATAATACTTGTCATCCTTCTCACCAGTCTTACCAGCGCCCTTCTTGGAGCCTGACTTCTCGAAGTAGAAGTTGAACTTATCGCCATCAATATCGATGTTGATCTTGTTGGTCTTCATGGAACCGTCATCGCCATCGCCGAAGTAGTAGCACTTATAGTTAGCATTCTCATAGTAAGGTGCATTTTCAATGAAATCATCCTCAGTATCAAATGGATAATCATCATCATCGTCAGCCTTAACATCTAAGCTGCCATTGTTGTCCTGGATGAACTTAAGTCCATCAACCATACGGCCATCGTTCCTAAATGCATACTTCTTACCCTTAATGGTTTTGAACTCGCCTGCATACAGGTTGCCGCTTCCATCTGCATAGTACCATGCATCTTCATCATCATTATTCTTATCGTAGTTCAGATACTCAGCTGCAACTACCTTGAACCAGCCCTTGCTTACGCGAGCACCATTCTCAACATCCTGGAAGTATCTCCACTGCTGAGCATACTTAGCAGGTACACTGTTGGTTGTTACATTACTATTCTGATTTCTTACACCAGCCTTAGATGCAGACTCTACATCCAGAGACCACTCTGCTGTCATAGCACCATACTGGTCAAACTCATACTTCTTACCATTGATGGTTTTACCCTTCTGAACATCACCATCCTCGGCTTTGATTTTCTTACCATTGGACTTGAAGTAGAACCAACGGCTCTGATCCTCATCTTCATTAAATACTGGAGCAATCTCATAATCATTGGTTGCTTCATCATATGTGATATCCATCTGCAGCCAGCCAACGGTCATTGCACCATCGTCCTCGCCGCCGAAGTAGTAGTCACCTTCCTTGAAAGCATCACCATCTGTATCATCAAGGCGCTCTGCATTATCTGCAGCTACCCATCCGAACAGCATCTTGCCTTCGTCATCAAAAGCATATTTCTTTCCATTAACTGTTTTCAGCGCAACCTTATCGTTGTCACCATTCTTTAAAGCCTTACCATTAGCCTGGAAATAGTACCAGTAATGCTCTGGCTCATCATCTTCACCAGCATCTTCGTTGTCAATAGCTACCCACTGATTGGAAGCCATAACACCGTTGATGTCTACATAATAATAGTTGTCGCCGTCTTCAATCAGCT
>ERZ1036407.139-NODE-139-length-75132-cov-9.112458_pt1 | contig 75132 bp, 81 predicted proteins | sample MGYA00514217_ERZ1036407 | MGnify/ENA primary metagenome ERZ1036407 (study PRJEB33795, sample SAMN09464943) | human gut metagenome | host: Homo sapiens | place: USA: Stanford, California | collected 2016-11 | study: EMG produced TPA metagenomics assembly of the... | reverse complement strand
ACGATTGAGTTTGAATAGTCCGCGGTAGGCTAAAAAGCCTTTATTTATGGGCTTTGTCGGCATCAGTGACTCTGGATTGCATTACGATTGCATTTTTATATTTGCCTGTGGTACGAAGCAGTGAACTGATTATGCGTGTAATCAGCAATACTTTCGGTAGCAGGTGTGAAGTTAATTATTCCGCCTAACATTTTGGCAACTTCAAAGTTGCTGTTAGGATATAGATGTCCATAGGTCCCTAAAGTTGTCTGGATTTTTTCATGCCCCAGACGATCTTTGACGATCAGTGGATTTACCCCCATGCTGATTAAGAGTGCTACGTGAGAATGTCTTAATGCATGGATTTTAATGCGGTGAACACCGGCAAGCCCTGCCAGCTTTTCCAGGGCTCTTGGCAGGGTATGTTTGCTGGTGGGAATCCCGCTATAACTCAATACAAAATTACAGTCTTTTAAAACTTTCTTTTGCACTTCCATCCAATCTTTTAGTTCCCTTATCGTATCTTCATCAATCACAACTGTCCTAATACTGGCTGATGTTTTTGGATCTACAAATTTATATTCGTTCATTGATTTGTAATAGAGTGTTTTGGTTACACTGATAATACCACTTTCAAAATCAATATCTTCCCATTGTAAGGCAGCGGCTTCTCCAATCCGTAGTCCTGTGGTGAACAGAAGCCAGAAACAGATGAATAAATAATGTTCGTAGTAATCTCCTTTGTATAAAAGAGATATTACCTTCTGGAATTCTTCCAATGTCCAAAAATCCACTTTTACTTTCTTAGATTTAATATTGCCGACCATACGTGCGGGATTTTTCTTGGCGAGACCAAGGATGATTGCACGATCAAATGCCAAGGAAAGCATACCCTGTATAATTCTTACATAATTAGGACTATAATCTTTAGCCAGCTTTAACTGCCAAGTCTGCACATGAATCGGTTCTATTTCGTTTACTTTCTTCCGGTAAAAAAATTTGAAGTGCTTTTCAATAGTATTTAAACGATTTTTATAGGTGCTTTCTTTGACTTGTGTTTTATACCATGGAAGATAAATTTCCTCAACGAATTGTTTAAATGAGGGCTGTTTCTTTTCCATTGCCAGTCCTTCTTCAGCAGCTAAAATAAGTTTGGAATATTCCGCACGAGCCTCCTTTTTTGTAGAGAATCCACTTCGATATTTTTGGATTTGTTTTCCGGTTACAGCATCATAACCTAGATTTGCCCTGAAATAATAAGTTCCATTGTTTGCTTTTTTAATTGGATCTTTTGCCATCAAAATTCCTCCTTTGCACAATTATGCAAGAAGTACTATTGGTTTTGTTCGTCTGGCAATTTAATCCCCAAAATTTCTTCAACAGCTTCTTTGGGTACCCTGTCTAATTTTCTTGATTGATAATAAGTATGTCCACGTTCGATCATAAGATTTTTGGCTTGTTTTATAATGTCTGCTGAAAAAGATGGACCATACCCCAATGCAATCAGATCTTTTTTTGTAACAGTAATCATATACCTCCCTTCTATGAACAGGGGAATCATAATACCTGTTCATTATTATAACAAATTTTGAGTAATTGTGTAGGTATAACTACTTCTTGCTGAAAATTGAAGTTTCTATCCGGAGAATCGTTTCCTATGCCCTGTTTCATGCACGTAGAAGGCGATACTATGTAATCATCAAGCTGCAGGCGAGCGTCTATGCACACTATCTGCAGCACCTGTATACCTTCCCCGGAAGGGTATGAAGTTATCAAGGTACAAAATCGCAAAAGCGATTTTTAAAATATTTTCAATAAGTAATTAACGAAAAAAAATAGAAATTGGATAAAATTGAGAAATTTCTTTGAGAAAAATGAAAAAAGCTGCCAAACGGCAGCTCATATACAGTAATATACTATTTAGACGTAAGACGATTTAAGAGTGGAATCAGTGCAAGAAGATCGTCGTCATCCAACTGTTTGATAAGATCAGATGCTTTTGTATGAAGCGGTGGATTTGTAATATCCGGATCAAAGAATTGCGCCGGGGTAATCTCAAAGTATTCACAGATCTCCAGAAAATTTTCCATGGTCGGATTATTCCGCCCAGAAGAAAGAGACTGGATATAACTTTTGTTCCTACCCAGATCCAAGCTCATTTGATATTCCGATACATTCTTTTTCAGCCGTAGTTCCGTAATACGGTTGGCAATAAACATCTTGTCCATAACTTTACACCTCTTGATTTATTTTAAACTATTTACGGATAGCAAATTACGGAATAAAATAGAAGTATTAAAAGAAATAAAGCAAAATATACGGAATAAAAACGTAATTTCATGTTTTAAAACAAAGATTGAGTATGTGAGTACTTTTTTTGATTGTGGGAATGATAGAAACAAAGGAAGTGGAGTCATTATGAAGATTGAGGGAACAAGAGAAGAAATCGCCTGGGTGAAAGAGGCAATCAAAAATAGCTGCAGCCGTTGTCCGTTTCTGGAATCCTGCAATAAACAGGCGAAAGAAGAAGGTGCAAATGGAAACCTAAAATCATGTGAAGAATTCTTACGGCACAAGATAGAGTATGTTGTAGAGAATGAATGACTATATATAGAATTATATAAATTGACAATCACTATATCTTGTGCTAGTATACTGATATAGTTTATTTTTATGCATACCCGTTATGGGGAGTTTGTGGATTTGTCAGAATCCCCAAACTCAAGGACGGCTGAAAAAGCTGTCTGCATAAGTTGTTTATGTTTGTATAAAGTGTCACTATCTGTCTGTTATGGACAATAGCGGCACTTTTGTTTTTTGGTAAGAATACCAGTAAATCAGGAATGACCAGAGAATATCAGGTTCTCTTTTCATTCCTTTTTTTGTGCCTAAATATAGGGCGTTTTAGAAAATGCCAGATACAGCATGGGCTGTTTATGGAATAAAACATATTTTAAGAAAGGTGGTACACACAAATGAATGAAACAAGAATCTATGCAGATGCGTTTGAAACGACATTTGCAAACACAAAGGAAATGCTGGAATTTCTGGCAGAACGGGCGAAGGCTTCCCAATGGATCCGTAAGCCAACCAGGATGCTGCGGCTGGTTCCCCTTGAGAAAGAGGCGGAAACGATTGAAAAAGCCTGTACAAAGCAACTGGAAGGAATTGTAGAGGATACGGAGAAAAATACCCAGTTGGTATTAAAGATCAATGGGGAAGTGTATCCTGTCCGGGATTGTGCTATGCACACGATCTTGAAAAGAGCCGGTGTCAGCGGCACAGGTTTACGGAAGCTTGAAAAGGCTACCTATGCGAAAGTAATCAATTATTGTCTGAAAGTCGCAAGAGGAGATGCACTGATTAAAATAGCCGATGGGAAGGTATCTGCTGTACATGGAGGGGATGAGCATGATTATTGCGTCCTTGATATGGAGGCAGTATTTTCTATGACCTGTGATTATCTGAAGGCACATTTCAGCGGCAGCGCTTATCTGGAAGGTTCCGGAACCTATGACCATTCCATTGCATCCGCTATGTGGACATTGGAAGGAAATCAGGAGCTTTTGGATACCTACCGGCAGGCATTAAAGGATCATGACCTGGAAGATAAGGCTCTTGCACCGGCACTCAGGCTTACTACTTCAGATGTGGCAGCCAGTGGTGCAAATCTGTATCCGATGATGACATCAAAAACCAACAACCGCACGATTAGTCTTGGGAGTCCGATTAAACTGTCTCATGACAAGGGAGCTACACTTCAGGATTTCCGGAAGAATCTGGACAAGATTTTTTCCAGGTATCAGGAGGCAATGAATGGAATTTCTTCTTTGATGGATATTGAAATTGAAAATCCGGTAAATTGTCTGCATCTGGTAATGAAGGAAATTAAGATCAGCCAGAAGATTCGCAACGAAGTAGTAGAACAATATGTTGCCCAGTATGGGGAAGATCCTTGTACGGCTCATGACCTTTACTATGCCATCAATGAGGCATCTTTCTTTGCAGCTTGTGAAGGTTTTTCCGGAAGCCGAATTCTAAAACTGGAAGAAGATATTGCCAGAACATTATCTATGGATTGGAAGGCATTTGACGTTATTGGAGCAATCAAATTATAAGGAGGACAAAGAAATGAGTTTAGCATTGAATTATGAACCGGAAGTTGTTGTGAATATTGAGCCACTTACAAGAGAGGAATGGCTGGATTATCGAAGACTTGGGATCGGTGGAAGTGATGTAGCCGCTATTATGGGAATCTCACCTTTTGCAACCATAAAGGATCTCTATTACGACAAAATTGGTGTAAAACCAATGATTGATGAAGGAGAAAGTAACTGGGTGGCAAAAGAAGTGGGACATCGTTTGGAAGATCTGGTAGCCATGATCTTCTCAAAAAAGACCGGATTAGAAGTTTTTCCTGTCCGGAAGATGTTCCGGCATCCCTTCTATCCGTTCATGCTTGCAGATGTAGATTATTTTATCCGTTTTCCGGATGGAAGTATCGGAATCTTGGAATGTAAAACCTGTAATTACAATGCCAAAGATAAATGGGCAGATGACGGAATCCCAGAAAACTATGTTCTTCAGGTAAGGCATTATATGGCAGTGATGAACATCAAGAAAGCCTATGTCGCCTGCTTGTACGGAAATAATGAGAATGAATTTGTTTACCGTTTTCTGGAGCGTGACGAGATGGAAGAACAGGAACTGATTGACCAGGAAGAGTACTTCTGGCATGAGTATGTGGAGAAAAAGGTGGAGCCGCCTTATAACGGGAAAGCAGATCTGGTTTTAGCCAGTATCCGGAGGTACAAAGGTTTTGCGGATAAGACCATTCCCGAAATCACGATTTCCGGGCTGGAGTCAAGAAGCTTGGAGCGCTTTCTGATGTTAGCGGAGGAAAAATCACAGTTGGAACGAAGAAAAAAGGAAATTGATGCAGAGCAAAAAGCATTGAGTGTTCCTTTTGTGGAACTTCTCGGTCAGGGCTGCAAAGCAGTGATGGAGGACGGAAGCTCTCGTTACAAGATCACATACAATCCAACCATTCGTACTCAGATTGGAAAAGAACAGATGGAGAAATTAAAGATCCAGCATCCGGATATTTATGAGGAATACGCCAGTACCTCAGAGAGCCGGACATTTCGGATTAAGAAGGAGGCAGCGTAATGTTAGATGGAAAAAGAGCATATATCTGCTCCCCGCTGTCTGCGACTACAAAAGAAGTCAGACAGCAGAATATGGAAAAAGCGAAGTTTTATCTGATGCAGATCAAACGGCTTTATCATTGTCGTACTTTTGCATCCCATGCACATCTTCCCCTTATGTTGGATGATGAGATTCCAGAAGAACGGGAGGCAGCGTTACAGATTGGTATGATCCTGCTTACGTTGTGTGATGTGTTGGTTGTCTGCGGACCGTATATAAGTGCCGGAATGGCAGGCGAGATAAAGGCTGCATTTGAAAAAGGCAAGGAGGTGTACTGGTACGACGGAATCAAGTATCCCGGTGAATTGATAAAGATAGAAAATTGGAGGGAAATAAACGATGAGGTGCAGATACATACGTAAGATTTTTCAAAATGAGGAGAATGGGTATACCATAGCTGTTTTTTCTACCCAGGATACCAGCGTTCCTTTGTCTGCCAGAGATAAATTCTGGTCTGCAAAGAAAGTCATTGCGTTTACTGCCATCGGTTATGATCTTCCGCTTTCGGATGAAATTGAAGTGGAGATGGAGGGAAACTGGGAATCCAGTACTCATGGACTTCAATATAAGGTGGAAAGTTTTTTGGAAGTTGTACCAAGAACCAGGGAGGGTATCTTAGGATACCTCTCCTGCGGTTCTGTAAAAGGTGTTGGACCGAAAATGGCGGAACGTATTGTCGATCAGTTTGGATTGAATACGTTGGAAATTATGGAAAAGACACCGGAGAAGTTACTGAAGGTACGAGGGATTTCAAAGAAAAAGCTGGATGGCATCATGGAATCCTTTGGGAAGAACCAGGTATTCCGGGAATTGATGACCTTTTTAGCTCCTTTTCATGTGACACCCAAGAAGGTAAATATGATCCTGAAACAATATCAGGACCGTTCGATGGAGATTATCCGCAAACAGCCGTATGCCCTGTTTCATGTCAAAGGCTTTGGCTTTCTTACAGTGGATGCTATTGCAAGACAATGCGGAGCATCGCCCAATGATCCCATGCGGATTTCCGGCTGTATCAGTTATGTGCTGAACGAAGAAATGCGTCAGAACGGACATCTGTACTTGAAACAGGATGCACTGATCAAAAGCGTCTTAAATCTTCTCAATGAAGACCGGACACTTGATCAGATCACAGAGTCGGAAATAAATGGTGTTTTATATCGGTTAGCGGTACAGCATAGTATTGTTGTAGATGATGACCGGATTTACCGGGTAACACAGTATGAGGAAGAACGAAGGACAGCTATGATGATTGCAAAGAGACTGATGAAACAGATTCCGGCTGAATCCATAGAAAAAGAACTGGAAGAGGCACAGAAGGTTCTGGGCATTACGTTATCGGACTGTCAGAAAGAGGCGGTCCGTATGGTGTTTAGAAGTCCTATCAGCATTATTACCGGAGGTCCGGGAACCGGCAAGACAACGGTTTTAAAAGTCATTTTGTATATCCATAAGGAGAAATACAAAACGGAAGTACAACTCATGGCACCGACGGGACGAGCTGCAAGACGGATGGCGGAAAGTACAGGACATGAAGAGTCCAGCACGATGCACATGGCATTAGGGCTTTATGGCGATGATGAATATGAACCGATGCTGGAGGAATTATCCGCAGAATTTGTAAACGTAGATGAGTTTTCCATGGTGGATATGCACCTCGCTTATGAATTTTTCAGCAAGGTAAAACCAAGTGCCAGAGTGCTTCTGGTAGGAGACATCCATCAGCTTCCTTCTGTTGGAGCCGGAGAAGTGTTCCGTCAGTTGATTCTGTGTGGGAAGATCCCGGTAACAACTTTAGATTTAGTATACCGACAGGGGAAAAACAGCAACATTGCTCTTAATGCAAAATTGATGCAGCAAGGACGTACTGACTTGATAGAAGGGGAAGACTTCCAGATGATTGCCTGCAAAGGTGCAGAAGAGGCAGCTCAAATTGTTAAGGAATTGTATGTAAAAGAACTTGCAGTACATGGCATGGATCAGGTGCAGATTTTGTCACCTTATAAGGTGCGAAGTGCCGCAGGGGTAATAGAAATCAATAGAACCATACAGGATTTGGTGAATCCGCCCATCTCTGGGAAAAAGGAACTCCATATCCATGACCATATCTTCCGGGAAGGGGACAAAGTTCTCCAAAATAAGAATACGGAAGTTGCCAGTAATGGGGATATGGGGATTCTTACCGAAATATCTGAAGATGAGGATAACAACCCACTTGCCAGAATCGTATTTCCGGATGGACGCAGCGTGTTATATGAAGCAGACCAGATGGATATGGTGGAACACGCAAATGCAATCACCATCCATAAGAGTCAGGGAAATGAGTGCCAGGTAGTGATTATTCCCTGGGTGTGGGCATTTTACAAGATGCTGAAACGAAATATCCTGTATACCGGAATCACCAGAGCCAAACAGAAGGTTTATCTTGTAGGAGAGAAAAAGGCGATTACGGTAGCTATCAAACAGGAAAGTACCGGTACGAGGAATACCATACTGGCAGAACGGATCCGATATTATTGTGATATATATCAGAAACCGACGCAGCGTCAGCCGAAAATGGAGCAATTACGACTGGCAGTTTAAAAAATTTTTCTAAAAATGACCAAGATTGAGAATCGGCAGATAATTATTATATAGAGAGATAATTTCTGCCGGTAAAAAGAAAGGAGTAGGCAATGACCGAATTATTATATAACAAATCAAAGGCAGTAGCAGCATTAAACAAGGTAGAAGGGTTTAATCCGCTGGAACTTGCCCGGAGAATTTCCAATGAGGGAGAGGCGGAACAGTTATATCTGGATGTGAAATACCGGAAACTTTGGTTCCGGCTTTTAAATCCGACAGGGAAAATTATCAGTAACATCATTAGTCTGACAGAGAATATGGCAGTTGTGGAGGCAAGAGTCTATCTGGATAAATGTGACCAGAAGGAAGATTGTGTGGGAAATTCCTACGCACAGCGGTTTCGCACCGCGGATCCGAAGTTTGGTGATAAATTTCTGGAACTTGCAGAGACAGCAGCTACCGGACGTGCATTAGCAGATGCCGGATATGGTGTACAGTTTGCCGATGTGGGGGAAGAAAATGATCCACTGCAAGTGGACGCAGGTATTCCAGTGCCACCGAATCTGGAAACTCCGCAGCCAAATGGAACCATGCAGATGCCGGTAAATTCCGGACAGACACCAAACAATGGGATGGCAGCAAATGTGGCACAGAATATGGGAACCGGACAAGCAGGTGCCTATACGGCAGCTCCGGATCCTTCAGCAGCACCGCCAATACAAGGATCAACACCGATGATGGAACAGTTTTATCAGAACGCTCAGGCGAATGGAAATACCATCGGTGGCATGAATGGTATTCCAACGTTACAAAATCAGGCATTGGATCCTAATCTTCCGGCGGAAGAATTGGTCAACCGTATGACCTATGAACAGGCACTCAGTGTGACGGTTACCTGTGGGAGATTGAAGAATAAGACTATGGGACAAGTTGCAATGGAGAGTCCGTCCAGTTTAGGATGGTATGCCAATGAGTACAGTGGAAAAGACCATCTGATGATAGCTGCAGCAAGGGTGATTCTTCAGCGAGCATTGCCGATGGCTGGTTAATTATGCTTCCCACAGTCTTAACAGGCTGTGGGAGAAAGGAGGAGACAGAGAATGTACGATATGACAGGGTTTGATTACGATATTTCTGATGTAGTCAACTTGTTAAAACTACAGGTAAGACATAAGAATTCTGTCTCTCTGGATGTGAACTGCCCTTTTTGTGGGGAAACAAAAGGAAAGATGAATGTCAACCTGCGAAAAAATGTATTCCGGTGTAATCGATGTGATGTATCCGGCGGTATGTTGGATCTGTACGGAAGGCTTTATGGTGTGAATACTTCAGAGGCAAACCGACAAATACGTGAAGCGCTTGGAAAAGGAGAATATCGGACGGATTATATCGTGGCAGAACAAAAAGAAATAGAACCAGAGATTATTCTTGCGGAACTTGCGGATGCTGAAACGATAGACCGGACTTATTCCCGGATGCTTTCGCTTATGATTTTAAATGAACAGCATAAGGAAGATTTGTTAAAACGAGGACTTACTTTAGAGCAGATCGAAGGACAGAGGTACCGAAGTGTGCCATTGTTTGGAATTAGAAGTCTGGTAAGGAAACTGCAGGATGAAGGGCTGATAGTCAAGGGTGTCCCAGGATTTTACGAAGGAGAAAACGGAGAATGGACTATCAATTTTTCTCCAAAGAACTCCGGTATCCTGATTCCAATTCTGTCAATGCAGGGAAAAATCCAGGGCTTTCAAATCCGGTTAGATCATGTGGTCGAGGGTAGAAAATATATCTGGCTATCCAGTGTAAAATTCAAAAATGGTGTATCCTCCGGAAGTCCGATACATGTGATTGGAGATTTGAATGCTTCGGAGGTCTATCTGACTGAGGGAGCATTAAAGGGAACCATTGCACATTTTCTGTCCGGAGATACCTTTGTCTGTGTGGCAGGGGTAAACCAGTATCGTAATGCAAAACCGGTGCTGGAGGCATTTAGACAGCGAAATCTTCAGCATCTATTTGAAGCTTACGATATGGATAAAAAAATGAAAGTCCTTTGTGATGGGAATTATAGCAAGTGTGAAAGCTGCAGACAAAAGGGCAGAGACGGTTACTGCCAGCATAAACTGCAGAAACGACAGATTATCCAAAATGGATGTAAGAAGGTGTATGAGATTTGTCAGGAACTATCCATTTCTATGAGCCGTATGGTCTGGGATATGGATGCCTCCGGAGAATGGAATGGACAGATCAAAGGAATTGATGATTATTACTATTCAAAAAAGAAATTATAAGAGGACAGTCGGGGCTTTTGCTCCGGCTGGAAAAGGAGAATTTACATGAAACGAAATAAAATCTATATGATGTGCATGATATTAGCAGGAATCCTGTTCTTTGGTTCCGTAGGTGCGATTGTACGTATCTGCATGAGTTACCGAGAAGGAGAACAGGTCTACGAAGAACTTGAAGAATATATCCGGGAGCCTGAAAGTACCAAAGAGCCGGAAGTGGAGAAGTCTTCTGAGGAAAATTCAGCGTTTACATTTCTTCAGGTGGACTTTGAGAGTCTGCAAAGCATCAACCCGGAAGTCATTGCCTGGATACAGATTCCGGCGCTTGACATCAGTTATCCTGTGGCAAGAGGAACGGACAATGCCTACTATCTTCATCACATGATCAATGGAGAAACGAATAAAAGCGGCAGTATATTTATGGATTATCATAACCAGGAGGATTTTACGGATAGGAATACCATCATCTATGGACATAATATGCGGGATGGGAGCATGTTCGGAACCTTGGAAAAATATCAGGATCCAGGAGTTTACGATGTGTATCCGAAGTTTTATGTTTATGTGCCGGGCTATGTATATGAATATCACATTTTTTCTTGTTACGCAGCTCCGGTAAATAATACAGCGTACACATATTCTTTTCCGGATGTGAAAGACTATCAGGATTTTTTAGGAGTGATACAGGCAAGTTCAGAATATGATACGGGAATACCGGTATCAGAAAAGGACAGGATAATTACGTTATCTACCTGCGTAAATACGCGGAAAGACTATCGGTATTTGGTACATGGAAGACTGGATCAAAAAATTAGTATGGAGGAATCATAAAGATGTTAGATTATGAATACATAAATGTGCTGACAGATATTCTTTTGGATGAAACGTGCAGCGAAAAAGAACGAAAGCTGCGGTTTGAACTTGTAAAAAAAATACAAGGAAGAGCGCAATATTATTTAGAAAGGGGCTTCTTACCACAAGTGGTAGAGGCTTTTTTTGCGGAAAAAATGGAAGGTATATCAAAAGTGTTTACGAAAAAAGATGCGGAACTTTTTCTAAAACCAAGCACTCCGCAAGTGCAGTATGGCGATATTACGACACCGAACCGACCATTTTATTCTGAAGCGGAAGAACTGATGCTTTGGTCTGAAACATCTTATCGTGGTCCTTTGGTTCCTGCGGGTAATAAGCGGTATCAGGAATTGTTTCAGAAGATAATGCCAAAAGAAGCAGCGTTTTTATAAAGTATGTGTAAGAAAGAAAAGGGTATCCTGTCTGTGGTATGAACTGCAGGCGGGATATTTTTTTGTAATAAGTTGCGTTATACAGAATCTATACGTACAGAATAAGTATTAAGAATAAAGGAGAGATGCTTTTATGATAAGAAAGTTACGAATTGCAGTTGACCATGGAAACAAGAATATGAAGACCTGCAACCAGGTTTTTACTACCGCACTGATTACACAGGATAAGAAACCTGCCAGGGGAGAGGAATATATTTTCTATGAAGGAAAATATTACCTGCTCAGTAACAGGCGGATTCCTTACCAGAGGGATAAGACAGAGGATGAACGCTTTTTTGTTCTTACCCTGTTTGCTATCGTCAAAGAACTGAAGAAATATCCGCAGATTGCTCCGAAAGACGTATTGCAGATCAATTTGCCAATCGGATTACCGCCAAAACATTTTGCGGATTTGTGTGAGAAGTATGAGTGTTACTTTAAAGGGGAAAATAAAGTTCACGAAATTATAACGGAAGGCGGTACATACCATGTAGCAATCCATGATGTGATGGCTTTTCCACAAGATTATGCAGCAATGATGACTGTCATTGATAAGCTGCAGGATATTCCAAAGTCCATTGGTATTGATATAGGCGGATTCACAACGGATTATCTGCTGATGCGAAAAGGAATGCCGGATATGGAATCCTGTGATTCTCTGGAGCGTGGAGTTATTACCATGTATAATCAGGTGATTTCCGGTGTGAATAGTGAGTACGATATTCTACTGGAGGAATGTGATGTTGACAGTATTCTGAAGGGAAATACGGAGTTTTATGAGCCAGCGGTTGTAAAAATGACAGAGGGGATCGCTCAGGATTTTGTAACCGATCTTTTGAGCAGCATCCGGGAGCGTGGGATTGACACAAGGTCTACCTATACCGTATTTATCGGTGGTGGAGCAGCGTTATTGAAAAAACTGATCGAGAAATCAGATCGGTTAGGCAAGTATATGTTTATTGAAGATATTTGTGCCAATGCGAAAGGATATGACAAGCTTTACCAGATGATGACAGCAGAGGAGTGATTGTGTGGAAAAGAAGAATCCATTTAAGTTCACTTTGGGGTTTGATAAAACGAAGGCTTCCCATATACGCGCCGTAGAATTGTTAAATTCGGTTAAAGATAAAGCGGATCTGATTGCAGAAGCGATTGTTGCACATGTGGATGGTATACAGGAAAGCAACACTTTCAGTAATGAGGTATTGCAGGCAATCATTCAGGAAACTGTCAGACAGGAAGTGCATAAAGCAATGCAGTTGAATAGTATGGAAAAGAGCGAAAAAGAACCGGAAATAACGATGACCTTTCCAGAAGAAACTAAGGACACCATCGATCCAAGGGTGGTAGAAAATGTAAGGAACGCAATGAGTGCTTTCCGCAGAAGATAGCGTAGAAAAGAAGCAGTTTTCTCACACGACTGCTTCTTTTTGAATTTACAAAATATTATAAGCCACAGGATTAGCACAGGTTCCGCACAGTTTTATCACAGATTGTACTGCTACACTAAAAACTGAGGTATTGTCAGAAATGTGGTTTATTGATTTGGTCTTTTTCTTTCAGTGCTGCAAGTAATTCCCGTAAAGTACGAAGAGCAATCAGACGATCCTCTTCTGAGCAGTTTTGCAGTTCTTCTAGAATTTGATATGTAGTATGGTCTGTTTCTAGTGGAGCTTCGTGAATAATCGCATCCAGGGAAATCTTCAGATATTGGGCAAGAGGAATCAACGTTGCAAGTTCCGGATTGCCGTTACAAGTTTCAATATCTGAGATGGTCCGGATGGAAACACCTGCCTGTTCAGCCAGGGCTGACTGGGATAATCTAAGGTGTTCACGTTCGTTCTTTACCATGTAACCGAGTCTTTTCTTGACGGTATCCTTTAGCATCCGTATCACCTCACTTAAAGCATATTTTACCGTAGTTTTCCTACAAGGAAAATGTGTTAAGGCACATAGTATCACGCAATATAACGCATACAACAGAGGTGATGAGGAAGAAACTTCGGAGAAATAAGTCTTGTGAAACAAAAGAAAAGATATGGAAATACAGGTAGTTCATTAAAAAAAGTTCTTGTCAGAGAGAAGAATATCAGGATGTTCTATACGCAGAATATGAGTTAAAGAAAAAGAATTATCTGCATTATCCTACATGGATGATACATTTGGTCGGACCGGCAATTCGCTGGCTCGACCTTTTGTTTTGTCGAAAATTGTTGAATTGTGTCATTGCAGGCTGCAGATCCCCGCCTCTGAAATTTGGAAACTATGAAAATTTTCAAATTTCGGAGGTAAGAAGATGAACGAAGAATGTACCTATAAAGGTTCAAAAACAAAAAACTACTTTTCTGCATATCTGTTGGCATCTGTACAGGGACGGAGAAAACGGTATCTGGAAATACAGAAGAAGATTCAGCTTGCAGAAAATAATTCGGACGAACAGGAATATACGGAGGCAGATCTTTCCATGGAGGAACATCTGGAACGAAAGAAACGGGAAGAGTTGCTGTTAAACGAAACACAAGGAATTTATCCAGAGTGGAATGAAATGGAAGACAAGCGGTTGATACAGGCAATGCACCTTTTGAATGAGAAAGAACGAGAAGTGATGTATCAGCGTGTATTTGAGGAGCGAGACTTCAAGGAAATAGGTGAACTGAACCAGATGACGGAAGACCAATGCAAATGGATGTATTATGGTGCAATCCGAAAAATCAGAAGAAAGATGGGAGGAGAAAAGTAATGGAATTTAGGGAGCTTTTATACCGGGCGAGACTGGGAGATCAAGAATCTATTATGGAAATCTTTGAAATGTACCGACCACTTCTTGTCAGAAATGCATTGGTAGACGGTTTCTTTGATGAAGATCTGTACCAGGAATTGATTGTAGAATTTTTAAGATGTATCCGGTTTTTCCGTGATGTTGAGTAAGTGAATAACTGAAGGATGGGGCGTGGAAGTATTGTGACCACGCCCTTTATCCTGAAAGGGTGAAACGGAAGGTCAAACAGATCCAGCGGCAGACTGAATTGGCGATAAATTCAAAGTTCCAATATGTGCAGAGTATATACTTTTCGTACCTGTATAAAAACAGAAACATAATCCTGTAATGCTGGCTAAAACAATACCAAATCCGGGATGGGTTCGCTCCAAAGAACAGATCTATGAGGCAGTCTGGACGGAGGAAGTAGAGAATTATGAGAATGCGGTCATGTGGTGCATCAGTCAGCTTCGGAAGAAACTGGAGCCGGATCCGGACAGACTGCAGTACATCCATACCGTAAAAGGTGTAGGTTATAAGTTTGAATATCGCTCAGAAGAATAAATCTTCTGGGCGTTTTCTTATCCTATAATTACGGAAGATTTTTCATTAAAGGTTGGTTAATATCAGTATTAGAGAGGAATTTTGAGAGATGTTAATAGTGGTTGACAGATTTCCAACTCTTATTGGTAGAATGTTAAACACTAATTTTGCTATAATTAAGACACAATAAAAGCAAGAACAAAGGAGTTTTGAATATGAATTTTAATGAAAAACTGATTTCTTTAAGAAAATCAAAAGGATTGTCGCAAGAAGAATTAGGATCGGAATTAAATGTATCAAGACAGACCATTTCAAAATGGGAAAGTTGTCAGTCATATCCCGATTTTCAACGATTGGTATTGTTAAGTGATTTTTTTGGATTGACATTAGATGAACTTGTCAAAGATATTGATGTGCAAGAAGTCAGGGAGAAGAACTTAAATAGTGAGAGATTAAATTCCATATACAATGATGTGGAAAATGCTAAAAAGATTATAAAATGGGGAATTATAATAGGAGGTAGTATTGGGATACTTCTTCTTGCTGTTGTGATAAATTTAATTTTTATTTTTGTATATTGATTAGTGTCTATACCGAGAAGGGAGATGAAGTAATGAGCAAAGAACCTTTGCTGCAAGTAAAAAATGTGACGAAACGGTACGGAGAAAAAATTGCTTTGAATAATTTTTCTATGGATATTTGTTCAGGGGAAATCGTAGCTCTTATCGGTGAAAATGGAGCTGGAAAGACAACGCTTCTAAATAGTATTTGTAGATATATCATGCCGAGTACCGGACAAATATTCTATAAAGGGAAAAATATCCTTTCTGATTCAGTAATAATAAAAGAATTTGGTATTTTGATTGAGCCACAATTTTTAGATTATATATCTGCAGAAGAAAACCTGAAATTATTATCAAAACTTGCCGGACAGAAATCCACCACAAGAATTAAAGAGTTACTAGAAAAAACAGAACTTTATGATAGCCGTAAAAAGAAAGTAAAAGAATTTTCTTTTGGTATGAAACAGCGGCTTGGGTTATGTCAGTGTCTGCTTACAAAAGTTGGATTTTTGGTTTTAGACGAACCTTTTGTTGGGCTTGATCCTGTTGGAAAAGAAATTTTTAAACGAACAATTTTGGATATGGCGCATGAGCAGAATATACCGGTATTGTTTTCTAGCCATGATTTGGATGACGTAGATGAAATATGTGATAGAGTGGTTATGATTTCAACAGGAAAAAAACAGCTGGATCAACAGATTGAACATAAGCAGACTTATACTGTAAAGATTGAAACAAATGTATCCGAAAGCATAAAACAAGCACTTCATCAAAAAGGACATGATTTACAGTTTTATGAAAATAAAATCATATTTCAAGAGGAAAGTCTAATTATTGACATTCAAAAGATATTACTTCAAGAAGGACATTATATATGTGGGTTTTCAATTCAAAAGAATAATCTCAAAAGCCTATTTGGAATGGAGGGATAAAAACATGAGAGATTTTGTAACGATTGCAAAAGTGGAATTAAAAAAACTTCTTAGCCGAAAAGATACATGGCTTATGTTTACAATCCTGCTTGTACCCATTCTATATTCTGTCGGATTGGCATTTGAATCAAATGTTATTACATATACAGGTTCTGGCAGTGTAACAGCGATAGGTTTTACAAGTGCAATGTTTCAAATGAGCCAATCTATGTTTATTTTTAATGTGATTTTGTCTGCAATTATCGGAAGAAGTTTTGCTTCAGAAATTGAAAGTAAAAGTTTGCGATTATGTATAAATCGGATTGGAGATAGGCGATTGATTTATTTTGGAAAGGAGTTGGCGTTATTATTATACTCTGCTTTTATAGATGTTTTGCTCATAGCAACGAGTATTATTTGTTACTATGCTGTTTTAACTCGCAATCCTAATGTTGCAAATGGAGTTTTCTGTGATAATCGTATGGGTACAGAAATTGCACAAATTCTTTCTGTCTCTATATTTTGGTTTATAACAATTTTTATTGTAATGTTAATGGCTACAAAATTGAAAACACTTGTATGTGTAGCTGCATATATGATTTTTTATATCATAATGAATTTATTGTCCTATTTGAATGGAATAAAATATTTCTCGCCATTGTATTACCTGGTTGAAATTTCTTCGGGAAGTTCGTCAACACTGCTTGATGTAACATTGTTTATCTTGTACCTTTTTTGTATAGGGATATGCCTTACATATATTGGTGTACATAGGCTAGAAAAAATGGATTTGTAGAATGATATTAGGAGGTGCGCGTTATGGCAAAAAAAGTGTATTTTGTTATTACATTTTTTATGGTGTTATCCTTACTGAGTGGAATTCCACATTTGATAGATGGAATTTATGAAAGAGGTATGTGGGAAGTTAATTATGGTATCGTTGGATTTCCAATCTTAATAGGTATGTGGACTTTCTATAAATACAAAAAATTAAAATAGTTTGTGGATAAAGGTGTGTAGAGAATACTATTGATGTGTATAAATAAAAAGAAAAAATAAACCGCTTATTTCGCAGAGAGATGGATATGAGGGTGATGATAATGGAAAAATCTTAATCTTATCTGTATTAGATAGTGAAGAAGATATATTAAAGAAAATACTGAAATCGGTAGAAGGTTCTGCTGATGTAGAGGAACGGACACTTCCTTTAGAAAAAATAGAATGTGCTGATCTGAAGATTTTACTTCCGGAAAAGATGATTTATCGAAATGGGAAAGAAATACTTCTTAATCGGCATGAATTTGACATCTTAGTTTATCTTGCCAGGCATCCGGGCTGGATACGATCCAAAGAACAAATTTATGAGGCAGTTTGGACGGAAGAAGTCATGGACTATGAAAATGCAGTCATGTGGTGCATCAGCCAGCTACGGAAGAAACTGGGGAATAATCCGAAAGGAAGTTCTTATATTAAAACCGTTTGGGGTGTAGGCTATAAATTTAATTCTGGGATTTAAAAGAGAAGCGGTATTGCGTGTGGGCAGTACCGCTTTCGATATGGTATATTAGTTTACTTGAGTTTCGGAAGGATTTAGTTGTTTATGGAGAGAAAGCGCCATAAACAGACTGATAAGAAAAGAAAGAACATCAGCGATTGGCTGTGCGTACAAAATTCCATTTAATCCCCAAATGGAGGGAAGAATGAGAATAATAGGGATAAAGCAGATTCCTTGTCTGCATGCCCCAAGTAAAAAACCTTCTTTTCCTTTCCCCAATGCAAGGAAAAGAGAAGAATATACCGTGTAATAGCCAAAAAGCATAAAAGTAATACCGTTGATGCGTAAGGAATTAGCTCCGATGTGGATCATTTCTATATTTCCGGTTGTAAATTGTGAAACGATTTGTGTTGGAAAGAGGAAAAATCCAAAGCCTACAACGACACAAAAAATCGTTGACCAGAGGATTGAGGTTTTGATTGCCTGGCGCAGTCGTTCATATTTCTTTGCACCATAGCTATATCCTGCAATGGGCTGGAATCCTTTAATAAAGCCGAATACAGTCAGACTACCCATAGAAACAAGCCGGGTAACAACACCCATTCCGGCGATAGCTGCATCTCCATAAGTACCGGAAACATTGTTGATCAGAGAAATGGAAAGGCTTGTTAATAGTTGAAATACAAGGGTAGGTACTCCAATTTTGAATATTTCTGAAAAAATCTCTTTGGAAAAGGAACAATCTTTTAAGTGGAAACGAAAAATACTTTTTTTACTGAAAAGGTAGTATAGGTAAACGAGTGTAGATACTACTTGTGAAATCGCAGTTGCAATGGCTGCACCTGCAACACCCAAATCAAAGGTATAGATAAAAAGTGGATCTAAAGCAATGTTTAAGATTGCTCCGGTTAGTAGTGCAAGCATTGTAGTCTTAGCGGCGCCCTCACTTGTGACAATGTTGTTCATGGTAACATTAAATACATTGAAGATACAAGAAATTATGTAAATTCCTGCATAGGTCATTGCGTAAGGAAGAATGCTTTTGGTTGCACCGAGAAGTATTAAAATCGGCTTCAAGAATACGACGCAGAAGAGAATGAGAATGATACCTATGGTTAAACTGCAATAGAGAGAAGTACTTGCAACTTTATTCGCCTGTTCCTCTTTCCCCTGTCCTAATAGTCGTGAAATATAGGACGCTGCTCCGTTTCCAAATAGTAATCCCAAACCGACAACAACTTGTCCAAGAGGGTAAACGATAGAAATTGCACCCATTTGACTTTCCCCTAATCCGCCGACAAAGTATGCGTCCACAAGGTTGTACAAAGCATTGATCAGCATTCCGATCATAGTTGGAATTCCCATAGCCAAGAGTGCTTTTGCAACAGGCGCATTTCCGAGTAATTCCATTTTTTGTTTTTGATTGTTCATAATGTGTAACTCCTTTCACTTGACATATAATATAAAATATATTACTATAAAATATAGTAGTTGAAATGCAAAAGCTATACTACTATAATTTACAGTAGTTGTCAAGAAGGAAGGAGGAAAAATAAATGGCGACCATTGACTTAATCGTGTTAGGAATGTTAAAAAAAGAGGAATTAAGTGCTTATGACATTCAAAAACTGGTGGAATACCGGAATATCTCAAAATGGGTAAAGATCAGCACACCCTCTATTTATAAAAAAGTGATTCAGTTAGAACAGAAAGGCTTGATTTCCAGCCGAACGGAAAAAGAGGGAAATATGCCGGAAAAAGCAGTGTATTCTTTAACGGAAAACGGAGAGATAGAGTTTGAAAAATTGATGCACGAAATTTCTAAAAAGCCAATCCATCTGTTTTTGGATTTCAATGCTGTTATCGTAAACTTAGAGAGCATGCCAAAAGAAGAGCAGAGGGAATGCCTGGATGAGATAGAAATGAATATAGATATTCTTTTAAATTATTTGGAAAATAATCAGAAGTTGAAAGAAAAAGCAGAGGATGTTCCGGCAACAGGTATGGCGGTACTTTGTCAGCAGATTACATTGGCGCAGGCGATTAAGACATGGATTGCTGATTTGAAAAAAACGTTGTTTTAGTGGAAGATTGTGTATTTTTAAGGAGCAAATTTTATTTCGTTGACAAAAATTTTTTATTCTGCTAGGTTATGAATATGTAAGATCTTACAGACGAAAAATCATAAAAGTAGGTGTAAGAATGTATCATGGAAGATTTAAAAATACACATTATCAAGCCGGTTTTCACTGGGGAGAAATGTTAAGAAAACATGGAAATTTTATTCATAAGCAACATACGTTTCAGATTACAGAAGAACGGAAAAAGTTTGCAATGCGATGTCTGCCAGTCTATGAGAAATATTATCCGGAAGTGTTGAAAGAAATCAAAGGAATTGCAGATGGGCAACAGAGTTCTTATGAAGATTTGTGTACGTTCTTGTTGAGTATGTATTGTTTTGAGTTCAGTAATCATTGCACATGCTTTGCTTTCCGGGATCAGGAGCATATTGTTTTCGGTAGAAACAGTGACTTTTTAACGGAACTGGAAAAGTTATACATGAACTGTTTATATCAGTTGGACGGTGGATATTCATTTCAAGGAAATACAACAGCCTTTGTTCAGATGGAAGATGGAGTCAATGAATATGGTTTGGCTGTTGGTTTGACTTTTGTATATCCGAAGGTGCATAAAGCAGGATTAAATGCCGGAATGTTAGTACGGTATGTTTTGGAAAAGTGCAGAACGACGAAAGAAGCTATTGATTTTCTACAAGAGATTCTCATTGCTTCACAACAAATTTTAACAGTTGTAGATGTATTTGGAGATATGGCGGTGGTTGAGTGCAATCCGTATGAAGTAGAAGTGATTTTACCGAAAGATGGAGAAGAATTTGTAGTAACTGCGAACAACTATAATTCTGAAAAGTTAAGCGCTTATAAGAACAGTGAAGAAGTGGATGACTGGAATTCTTCGGAACGATACAAAGTGGCATATCAGGCATTGAAAGCACAGAATAATCATTTTAGTTTGAAGTGTGCAGAAGAAATTTTATCCGGTAAGTATGGTTTTATGTGTCAGTATGATCGGAAAACTGGAGCAGATACCGTATGGTCTGTAATCTATGATGTAAAGGAGCGTAAAATATACAGGGTAGAAGGAAATCCAGCACGAAAAGGATTCAAAGAAGATAAGAGATTTCATTTTAGATGTATTGGATAGAAATACGATAAGAGATGTATTTGAAATATTTAGTGAAAAAGAATTGCAATATCAAGATTTGTTGGAGGTAATACGAATGGGAAAATTTTAATTTTATCTGTATCAGGAAGTGAAGAAGATATACTAGAGAAAATGCTGAAGGTAGTAGAAGGATCTATTGCCATAGAAGACCGGACACTGGTTTCAGAAAAAATAGAACGTGCAGATCTGGAGATTTTACTTCCAGAGAAGATGGTTTATCGAAAGGGACAGGAAATTCCGCTAAACCGTCACGAATTTGATACCTTAGTATATCTTGCCAGTCATCCGGGCTGGGTACGATCCAAAGCACAGATCTATGAGACCGTCTGGACAGAGGAAGTAGAGAATTATGAGAATGCGGTCATGTGGTGCATTAGCCAGCTTCGGAAGAAACTGGAGCCGGATCCGGACAGACTGCAGTACATCCATACCGTAAAAGGTGTAGGTTATAAGTTTGAGTATTGCTCAGAGGAGTAAAAGAAATAGAGCCGATAGTTTCAGTAGTGAAGCTGTCGGCTTTGCTTATGTGACAATATTGTTTGATTTTATGTGGATAGCGGAAAATCCTTGTGCTACAATATCTGATTAGAAGAGATGAAACAGCATGAATAAAAATATGAAAACTTATAAATCGTTAATTGAATATATGTATGGGAAGTGTTAGAGATGAAACGGGAAGAAATTTTTGAATATGTAAATAAGCAGTATGGATCAATTCCGGAATATCTCTGGAGGAGTTCTCCAGAGAGTGCAATTCTTCGACATAAGAATGGAAAATGGTATGCAGCTATTATGCGGGTTGAAAAATCCAAACTGGGATTAAAAGAGGATGGAGAGGTAGAAATCATCAATGTGAAATGTGAACCGGATATGGTGGGCTTGCTGACACAGACGTATGGTTTCCTTCCAGGCTATCACATGAATAAGAAATACTGGATTACCATGCTGTTGGATGGAAGTGTGAGTGAGGCGAAAATACTGGATTTTCTGGATATGAGTTATGATTTGATTGATAGAAAGTGATAATAGTGTGAGCTGGTGATATGCTAGTTGATATTAGAAAGGTACGGAGTTATGTCATGAATAGAATTTTAATTATAGATGATGATAAGGAATTATGTATGTTGATTAAACGCAGTGTGTGTGCGGAGAATATCGAAGCAGATATTTGTAATACAGGAAGAGAAGGAATCCAACAGTTAAAAGAACAGGAGTATCAGCTTATAATTTTAGATGTGATGATGCCGGGGATAGATGGGTTTGAAACATTAGAAGAAATCCGGAAAGAATATAGTTTGCCAATTTTGATGTTTACAGCGAAAAATGATAGTGTATCTAAAGTAAAGGGATTACGAGCAGGTGCGGATGATTACCTGACAAAACCATTTGATATGGATGAGCTGATCGCAAGAATTGTTTCTCTTATCCGCCGCTATACACGCTTTAATCAGCAGGAGGACATACAGCAGCTTACTTTTGAAGGTCTGAAAATTGATATTGATAACCGTTGTATTACAACGGAGAATGGGATGTTTGAACTTCCGCCAAAGGAGTTCGATTTGTTGTTGTTTTGTGCGAAAAATCAGGGTAAGATATTGACGAAACAGCAGATATATGAATCTGTCTGGGGAGAAGAGTATGTTTATGATGACAGCAATATTATGGCAATTATCAGCCGACTTCGGAAGAAACTAGAGGTAAATCCCGGAAAACCGAAATATATTCAGACGATCAAGGGAATCGGATACCGTTTCAATAAGGAGGTATGAGTATATGCAGGTAATGATTGTTTTATCAGTTGGAGTGAGTATCATTACTATATTATCTGCCTGTTTTATCCTACGGCGTGTAAGAAAGCAGATTATGGAAATGACAGAGGCATTGCATGATGTAAAAGAAGGAAATGGAAACCGGCGGATTTTATCGGCTGCAAATGAGTTAGTTGCTCCGCTTGCTTATGAAATGAATGAGATCATTGTATCCTATGAAAACAGGCTTTCTAAAGTAAGGCAGGCAGAGGAAACGAACCGTCAGCTGATGACTAGCCTTTCCCATGATGTCAGAACACCTCTTACAACTCTGCTCGGTTATCTTGATGCAGCGCATAAAGGAATTGTTATAGGAAAAGATCGTGATGAGTATATCGAAACGGCTCGGAGAAAAGCGTATGACTTAAAGGAATATATTGATGTGCTTTTTGACTGGTTCAAATTAAATTCTGATGAATTTTCTATGGAAATAGAAGTGGTGGAAATTGCAGAACTGACAAGAAATATTTTGATTGATTGGATACCGGTATTTGAAGATAAACAGATAGAATATAATATTGATATACCGGAACAGCCATTTCGGGTAAAGTTTGATATGGACAGTTATATGCGGATTTTAAACAATTTGATTCAGAATGTGCTTGCTCACAGTCAGGCAGACAGAATTGGAATTACCATGCAAAAACAGAACGAAACTGTACAAATTCTTTTAGCGGATAATGGTATCGGGATTGGAAAAGAAGACCTAAAGCATATTTTTGAACGACTTTATAAATGTGATAAAGGGCGCTCTGAAAAAGGAAGTGGTCTTGGATTATCTATTGTATATCAGCTTGTAGAGAAAATGAATGGTAAGATAACAGTAGAAAGTGAAGAAGGAAAGGGGACAGTATTTACTGTTACATTTCCACTGATTTAGGACTCTCGCTTTTGTGGCGGGAGCCTTTATTTTTATACTGCTTGTTATCATTGTGTAAAAAAGAGAATGAAATGCAAGGTTAATGCAAGGGCTTTGCAAGGTTAATGCAAGACTGGTGTGATAGAATATTCCACAGAATAGGAGGTTTGAATATGAACAAGTACATTATTGAAACAAAAAATCTTACGAAGAAATATGGATCACAGAAAAGTGTAGCTGACTTGAATATCCATGTGCAGAAAGGAAGGATTTATGGTCTGCTTGGGAGAAACGGAGCAGGAAAAACAACAACTATGAAAATGTTGCTCGGACTTACAAAACCAACGTCCGGTGAAGTGAAAATATGGGGAAAATCTTTACAAGGAAACGAAAAAAAGCTATTACCGCGTATTGGTAGTCTGATTGAGTCCCCCGGATTTTATCCGAACTTGACTGCAACTGAAAATTTGCGTATTTTTGCTACACTTCGAGGAGTTCCCAACAATCATGCAATTCAGGATGCTTTGGATTTGGTGGGATTACCTTACAAAGATAAAAAATTGTTTTCGCAATATTCTCTGGGAATGAAACAGCGTTTGGCGATTGCACTTGCGGTTATGCATGATCCGGAATTGTTGATTTTGGATGAACCGATCAATGGGCTTGATCCGATAGGAATTGCAGAGGTACGTTCTTTTATTCGTGACCTTTGTGATGTGAGAGGAAAAACAATATTGATCTCTAGCCATATTCTTTCGGAAATCGCATTGTTGGCAGATGATATAGGAATTATTGATCATGGAATCTTGTTAGAAGAAGAGAGCCTTGCAGAGTTAGAACAAAAAAGCAGTAAGCATATCCGATTTACAATTTCTGATACCGCACAAGCGGCAAGAATTTTGGAACATAAGTTCCATGAAAATCAATTCTCAATTCAGGATGATCATAATTTAAGACTGCATAATCTTGATTTGCCAGTAGGAAAAGTTGTGACAGCGTTTGTAGAAAATGGACTGGAGGTATCAGAAGCGCATACTTGTGAAGAAAGTCTTGAAGATTACTTCAAGCGTGTGACGGGAGGCGAGGGAATTGCTTAAACTAGTGAAATGTGAATTTTTAAAGCTGAAGCGGAAAAAGTTTATTCCGTTGGTGATATTAGCAGCATTTCTTTTTCCAATCCCATTGACATATTTAATGACAACTCCGTCTATGATGGAACGATATGTGGATAAAGCAGACGCATTTGACGGATTGTTTAATATGGTGCTTGGATATGGTATTCAGTTTTTGCTGCCTTGTTTGATTGGTGTGATTGCGGCAATGTTGTTTTTTATGGAACGTGATAATGATACATTTAAAAACCTACGTACAATTCCTGTTACCAGTACACAAATGGTTCTTGCAAAAATACTTGTATTGTTTTTCTTCGGAATCGTTTTCTGTGTAGCGTCTACGATTGTAACGATTTTATGTGGGTTTGGCACGTTGGAAGTATATGGAATTGGGTATAAGTTGTTTTTAGCGGTTGAAACAGGAATTTTTATTACGGCAGGTACGCTGCCACTGATTGTTTTAGTGGTGTTTTTCAGTAAGACTTATGTTTTTTCTATTTTGTTATGTGTGTTTTACAGTGTGCTGAATATGAGTGCTACTGCATTATTTGATGCACTTCCAAAAACAATCTTGTGGATATTACCAACACCATTGACTACATTTTGGAGCGCCGGGGATATGGCAGAACATGGAATTAGAATGGACTTACAACAGATGACAGTTTTGATTCCATCAACTTTTCAGGTGGTGATTATCCTTGGAATCATGGCAGTTTTGTCTTTCTTCGTGATTGACAGATTATATAAGCAAAGGGGTGAATAAGCATGGTTCGTATCATAAAAACAGAATTTTATAAACTGAAAAGGTATCATATTCTATGGGCGGGCGTTGCGCTTATGTTGTTATCCGTTTTATTGACGTTGTTTACTTCGATGGCAAATGACGGTTCTGTATGGGATTTTGCATATCTTACAGAGCAGGTGATTAAAAATAATATGTCTATGATCTTTCCAATGTGTATTAGTTTAATTGCTGGATACATGATTTCCCGCGAACAGACAGACGATACATTGAAAAATATTCTGACTGTACCGGTTTCTTTTAAGCGACTTCTGACTGGGAAACTAATTGTATGCGGTGTATTGTCTATCGTGTTCGGTTTGATATGTAGCCTGTTTACGATAATTGCAGAGCTGATTGTCGGGTTTCCAGGCTTTCATTTTTCATTGATATTACAGGCTGTTTTACAAATCACTGCGGTAAATTTCTTTTTATATCTTGCAGTTTTGCCGATTATTGTTATTACATCCCGAAAGTCGGGCAGCTTTTTAATTGGAGTTATTGTTGCTTTTGTTTATGGATACGGAGGAATGTTTGCAGCAGGAAATATGACATTAGCAAATATCTATCCGATTACAGCAAGCCTTGGAATGATTCACTATCGCAGTTACGATGCAGCGGTTAGTTGGAATACGGTAACTTGTATGGTTAGTCTTGCGATTGTTGTTGCAATCTCCGCTGGATTGATTTTGTGTATGAAACAAAAAGAGCCGAAGCAAGTAAAGAAAAAGCCGAAAAAAGTTGCACCAAAGAAAGGGTGGTAATGATGTCAATAAAGAAAAGTATTGTTTTATTAACTTTATCTCTTTTTGGAGTTTGTACACTTTCCGGATGTACGAAAGATGAAATCCTCGACCACTATAATACTATTGTTCAATCTGCTGGATCGGCAGAATTGACCGGAAACTTGTCTTTACAAGGGGAGAAAGAAAAAGGGATAGATGATTATACGGGAAGTTATCAGGCAGATTATAAAGATTTTTCTGATACAGAATATCTGTTTGGCGGTACTTCGATAAAACGGGAAGCAGGAAAAGAAATCTCAATTACTTGTAATTTGGAAGTAGATGAAGGAACAGCAAAGGTATTTTGGAGTTCAGGTGCAGAAGAACCAGTAACTTTAATTGAAACCACCGGAGAATATAAGAATACTATTACACTCCCAGATGGTGGGAATTACATAGGAATTGAATGTGAAAATTTTACAGGGAATATAAAACTAGAAATTAAATAAAGTAGTTTATATACTGCGAACTATTACAGGAGGTGAACTGCATGGAAAAATCTTAATTTTATCTGTACCGGATAATGAAGAACATATATTGGAGAAAATGCTGAAGGCAGTAGAAGGTTTTGCAGAGATAGAGGAATGGACATTGCCTTCAGAAAAAATAGAACTGGCTGATCTGAAGATTTTACTTCCAGAAAAGAAGGTTTATCGGACTGGGAAAGAAATTTTACTAAACCGCCACGAATTTGACACTTTAGTTTATCTTGCCAGGCATCCGGGATGGGTTCGATCCAAAGAACAAATCTATGAGGCAGTCTGGACGGAGGAAGTAGCAGATTATGAAAATGCGGTCATGTGGTGCATCAGCCAACTACGTAAGAAACTAGAACCGGATCCGGACAGACTGCAGTACATCCATACCGTAAAAGGTGTAGGTTATAAGTTTGAGTATCATCCAATAAGTGAATAAATGAAAGATAAGTCGGAAGTTTTTGATAAGCTGTCGGCTTTGTTTATATGACAATACTGTAAGTTGCTATTTTATCACTAAGGAAGTAAAATTAATAAAGATAGCAATTTGGTAATGTTACAAAAAGAAATATGGGTGAGGTTATGAAAATTTTTATAATTGAGGATGAAGCGGCAATTCGTGAAGAGCTGACTCATTTACTTTTGAAATATGGATATGAATGCGATAGTACCGATGAATTTCAGACTATCGGAGAAAAAGTTATGGCTTCGGGAGCTGACTTGATTTTACTGGACATCAATCTTCCTTATCAGGATGGATTTCAAGTATGTAGGGACATTCGTAAGCAGTCAAATGTACCGATTATTATTCTTACCAGTAGAAATAGTGATTTCGATGAACTAATGGGACTTAATATTGGGGCAGATGATTTCATTTCAAAGCCGTATAATGCACAAGTTTTGTTAGCGCGTATTCAAAAAATATTATCCCGAACTTATGAGGTACAATCTAATGCGGTGCTAATTCATAAAGGACTAACTCTTAACCTTTTGAAAGCGACAATTCTTTACAATGGTAAAGAAAAAGAGCTTACTAAAAATGAGTTGGGTATTTTACGAATGTTAATGATAAATAAAGGTAACATTATTCCTCGTGATGCAATCATTGATGAATTATGGCAGAGTGAGGAGTTTATAGATGAGAATACATTAAATGTGAATGTTGTTCGACTTCGTAAAAAATTAGCAGAAATCGGACTGCCAGATTATTTGGAAACAAAGCGTGGCTTGGGGTATTGTGTATGAAATTCAAAGATTATTTTATTGATAAGATTTTCTCTGTTATTTGTTTTATCATAACGGAAATTTTAATTGTTGGTTTGCTATGGCTGATCGAGGTTCGGACAATTTTTATCATTTTTTCAGTTTCGATCATCTTTGTTTTTTTTACATTTGCACTTTTATGGGATTTTGGACGGAGGAGCAAATACTATAACCAGCTTTTGAAACTACTGAACCAGTTGGATGAAAAAACACTATTGCTAGAGATTGTAGAGCGCCCGTACTTTTTGGATGGACAGATCATTTCAAGTATTTTGAAACAAAACAATAAATATCAGAATGATAAAATTGCGGAGATGCAGAAGCAATATAGAGAATACAGAGATTTTCTTGATACCTGGGTACACGAGATTAAAACCCCAATCACTTCCGCAAGGCTGATTGTAGAAAACGAAAAGAACCCTGTTACACTTAAAATAGATGATGAACTTCGTAAAATTGATCACTATGTAGAATTAGTTTTGTATTATGCCAGAAGTAGTGATGTAGAAAAAGACTTCAAAGTGGAAAAAACTACTTTGAAAGAACTTGTCAGCATGGCATTAAGGAATTATTCAAAAACACTGATACAAGCAGGCGGACATATTGAAATGAAGGAACTGGATATACCAATATGTGCAGATAAAAAAAGCTGTGCATTTGTGATAGGGCAGATTATTTCCAACGCAATTAAATACAGGCAGGAGCATTTTGTTTTGAGCTTTTCCGCCCGCATAGAAAAAAATAGGATTTGTCTTGCTATTCAAGATAATGGAATCGGGATTTCTGATGCGGATCTGCCCAGAGTTTTTGAAAAAGGCTTTACAGGTGAAAATGGTCGTAGTTTTTCTAAATCGACGGGTATTGGTTTGTATCTTTGTAAGCAGCTTTGTAATAAGATGAATGTAGAACTTTCTATTGATAGTATTTCGGGAAGACAAACAGTAGTGACGATAAATTTTCCAACGGAGAGTTTGTTGAGGGAGGCGGGCGTATGACTCGCCTCTTTTTAACCTTACATTTTGGTAATGTAAATGTAATCTATCTTAATGGCACAGTTTGAGTGGCTGTGATAGAGTTAGGGTACAAAAGGTAATATCCTTTTGGAAAGGAGTTGGGTTTATGAACGATACGATTTTGCAGGTGGACGACATTCAAAAATATTATGGAAACAAAGGAAATCTGACAAAAGCCGTAGATCATATTTCCTTTTCTGTGGGAAAAGGAGAATTTCTCGGAATCATGGGAACTTCCGGATCAGGCAAGACTACTTTACTGAACTGTATTTCAACTATTGATAGCGTGACTAGTGGACATATTTATGTAGAAGGAAAAGACATTACCACTTTGCATGGTGGACAGCTTTCCGATTTTCGAGGGCAAAAGCTGGGGTTTATATTCCAAGACTTTAACTTGCTGGATACATTGACTGCTGAAGAGAATATTTCTTTGTCATTATCTATTGCTGGTGTAAAACCAGCTCAAATTCAGAAGCGAGTACGCCAGATTGCAGAAGCACTCAATATTTCCGAAGTGCTGTCAAAATATCCTTATCAGATGTCCGGCGGGCAACAACAGCGTGTAGCTGCTGCTCGTGCAATAGTAGCCGATCCCGCCATTGTTCTTGCGGATGAACCAACAGGAGCACTGGACTCTAATTCTTCAAGGATGCTTTTGACAATGCTGACTGAGTTGAATGAACGACTGGATGCTACAATCTTAATGGTTACACATGATGCCTTTTCAGCCAGTTATTGCCGCCGTATCCTTTTTATTAAGGATGGAAAAATCTTTAATGAGCTGAATCGTGGAAACGACAGCCGCAAGGATTTCTTTGCAAAGATTTTGGAAGTGGTTTCCGTGCTGGGAGGTGAACAAAATGACCTCGTTTAAGCTGATATTGAAAAATGTTAAGAGAAACATTAGAGATTATCTGATCTATTTTTTGACTTTGATGCTTTCAGTCAGTCTGTTCTATGCCTTTAATTCCATTTCAGATCAGCCGGCTTTTTCGGAAATGGGAATGACACGAACTCTTTTGTATGAGCAACTGGGGATTCTGCTCTCTGCTTTGTCCGTATTAGTTGCTATTGTATTGGCATTTTTGATTATCTATGCAAATCAATTTTTGCTAAAACGCAGGAAAAAAGAGCTTGGCATTTATATGATGCTGGGGATGAAAAAAGGACGCATTTCCCGTATGTTTGCCGGAGAAACAATGTGTGTTGGATTTATAGCATTGATAACAGGATTAATTTTTGGCTTTGTGCTTTCACAAGGATTATCTTTGGTCGCTTTGAAACTGTTTGCTATTGAACTGTCAAAATTTCAACTGGTCTTTTCAGTGAACGCGTTCTATAAAACAGCGATATGCTTTGTTGTGATTTTTTCGATTGTCATGCTTTTTAATGTATGGTCTGTTTCGAGTGTTCAGCTCATTGATTTATTAACAGCCAACCGGAAGAATGAGAGTTTAGGAAATACAAAACTGATACTTCAAGTGATACTATTTGGTGTTTCGCTAGTATGTATTGTAACCGCTGGAGTCTTGGTTTACAAAAATGGTATTTTGCCGACACGAGAAAATAAGTCGTTTCAAATTGCCAGTATTGCATTAGTAATCGGGACACTTCTGTTGTTTTATTCTCTGTCAACAGTCTTTGTACGAATAATCAAAGCAAATAAAAAAATATATCTGAAAGGCTTAAATACATTTCTTGTGCAGCAGATTGGCAGCAAGATTCGTACAAATTATTTTGTTATGGCGGTTGTCTGTGGCTTGCTTACGATTACGATATGTACTGTGTCTGTTGGAATGAGTATGGCACTTGCCATGAACGAACTATCTAAAGCGTCAGCGCCGTATGATCTGAATGTGTTGTCAAATGTAGAAATTGATGGTGATGGAGATGTGGTTGAGTATTTATCTGCTCAAGGCGTGAATATGTCGGACTATGCGGATAAAATGGAGCAAATCAGCCTGTATGAAGCAGATATTACTTATGCAGAACTATTTGAAAATCAAGATATAAGCTTATGGGCTATTGATAAAAGCATACCTGATACAAGAGTGATGGCTATTTCTCTTTCGGATTTTAACAGAGCATTGGTAATGCAAGGGAAAAAACCTGTTTATTTGGATGACGATCAATATCTGTTAAACTGTAATTATAAAGGAACCTATAAATATGTAATGACTGCATTGGAGAAATCTCCGGTTTTGACAGTAGCAGGTATTTCATTGAAAAGGGCATCCGATGAAGTGTTAAAAGAAACTTATTTTATGACTTCTGTTGGAAATAATGATAGGGGTACATTTATCTTGCCGGATAGGATTATTTCTATGTTGGAGAAGGATGCAAATGTCCTTTTGGTACAGTATAAGCAGGTAACAAACTCGGATGAAGTTTTGCAGAAAATGATACCTATCGGATTAGATGAAACACATGGTTATCGTTATGCAGAAAGAGAAATGATGTATGATATGTTTTATGGACTAAATGCATTAGTATCGTTTCTTTGCTGTTACATAGGATTGATTTTCTTATTGATCTGTGCGGCACTTCTGGCATTGAAACAACTCACAGAAACAACGGATAATATTTATCGTTATGGTTTGCTCCAAAAGCTGGGGGTAAAAAGAAAACAGCTTGATCAGACTTTGTTTTTCCAGACAATCGTATTTTTTGCGGTTCCATTGGCAGTGGCAGGAATTTATTCTACAATTCTTATGCAGAAAGCAATGGAGATTGTAGAGGAATTTATGAATATTCATATTTCAACAAATATAATTTTTACGGTTTTATTGTTCCTTATGGTATACGGAAACTACTTTTTTGCTACTTACTTTTCCTGTAAGAGAATGATTACAGAAAGACAGAATAAAAAAATGGAGGTGTAAATAATGTTACCTGAAAATATCAAATGGGATGCGGTATTCCAAAGTATTGTGGACACATGGCTTCCGATGATTGGTGTAGGAATCATTATTATTGTAATTGCTGTGGTTGTTTCCATCATTAAAAAGAAACGAAAAAAATAAATTGTATATTGGGAAAAGATTATTTTAGGGGTAATGCGTATGGGAAAATCTTAATTTTGTCTGTGGCAGAAAATGAAGAAGATATACTGAAGAAAATCCTGAAGGTAGTAGAATCGTCTGTTGATGTAGAGGAACGGACACTACCTTCAGAAAAAATAGAACTGGCAGATCTGAAGATTTTACTTTCAGAAAAGACGGTTTATCGGAATGGGAAAGAAATTTTACTAAACCGCCACGAATTTGACACCTTGGTATATCTTGCCAGTCATCCGGGCTGGATTCGATCCAAAGAACAAATTTATGAGGCAGTCTGGACAGAGGAAGTAGAGAATTATGAGAATGCGGTCATGTGGTGCATTAGCCGGTTACGTAAGAAGCTGGAGCCGGATCCGGACAGATTGCAGTACATCCATACCGTAAAAGGTATGGGATACAGGTTTGAATATAGGAAAAACAAAAACTGAATATAACAGAGAAGGCAGGGCAGAAATGTTCTGTCTTTTTTGTTGCGATTTTATGTATATCTCCGTACAGAAGTAGTATCAGCACATCTCCTAAAAAGTATGCTTTTTGAGAGTAGATGCTGGAGGCTATTTTTTACTCTCAGAAAGTATATAAATGGAGTTTTGGGATATGCCAAAAGATTTGTGAACTTTTTGGGAATGTATAGGAGGAAGAGATATGGCATATTACGGGTATCACAGGACCAGTACCAAAGAACAGCATTTGGATAGGGGGATTATAGAAATTCAGAGATTCTGTGAGAGTCAGAATATAAAACTGGCAGGAATTTTCACAGATAAGCTGACAGGGAAAAACTTTGACAGACCACGATACACTGTTCTGGTTGAAGATGTTTTACGAGAAGGAGATACGCTGATTATCACAGAGCTTGACAGACTGGGTAGGAATAAGCAGGAAATTTTAAAGCAGCTGCAGATTTTAAAAGACAAGGGAGTACGGGTAATGGTATTGGAACTTCCGACTACACTGATTGATTTGTCACAGATGGACAACGCTTTAGCAAGGCTGATGATAGAGACGATCAATAATGTATTGATTGAGATTTATGCATCTTTGGCACAGGCGGAGATGGAGAAAAAAGAAAAGCGTCAAAGGGAAGGTATGGAGGCAAAAAAACTTCGAGGTGAATGGGATGAAGTGGGAAGACCGAGAGCCATAGAACCAGAAAAGTTCAACCATGAATTTCTGCGGGTAATAGAAAAGGAGGTGACGCCAACTCAACTGCAGAGAGAACTTGGACTTACAGCTTCTACGTTCTATCGTTACCGGAAAGATTTTTTTGAGAAATTTCCTCAGTTTGTCCAATTTCAGAAATAAATTGATAATTATTATATGAAGAGAAAAAAGATGGGAGGCAGTAATATGAGTAACAAAACAGAGGGAACTTTATTTTTTGATCCAGAAAGTGGGCGATATGATATTCGATTTGGAATGGATTCGTTTTATGGCGGGTTACATTGTGGAGAATGCTTTGAGGTAAAAGTAAACAATACCTGGGTTCCGGTCAGAATTGAAATGGGAGACGACTGGTATTTGGTTGGTCTGCCTGTTGCAAAACTGTCGGGACTTACAGTACGGATGTAGGAGGCGTAAATGGAAGCAGAGAAAGAAAAAGTGTGTGAAGGAGCAGAGTATGCGTTTATAACTGATATTCGGATTACTTTGGAATGTCTGCATGAGGCATATCAGATGGAAGGGGATTTGATAAAATCTGGAAAAAATATTTATGCAACAATGATCTACCCATTCATCCGTATGATCAAGGAACAATGCAGTACAATGGAATTGTGTGAGGAGGAACTTCATAAGGAATTATGGAGAACCTATGAAACAGAAGAAGATAATGTAAAATTTGTAGATGCGGCTTGGCGTTTTTTAGAGTCACGTCAAAGAGAGGCGGTTTGAATATGTACGCTACACGAACAAAAGATACAGAACAATCAGCACGCTTGAGAGAAAATTATAAAATTGTGTTACGGAAATTATGGAAAAAGAGAGATTTGGAAACGTTATTATTTTTACGAGTCGCTTATGAAACAGGGATACGTGGGAACGATATATTAAAAATGGATATGTCGTGTATAAAGGGACGTCAGGTTATATTGGTTGAAAGCAAAAGAGGATCAGCGTATTTATACCATCAGATAAACGGAAATTATCCACAGGTGTCTCGAAAAACCCTGCGGATTATGAAAGCTCTACATAAAAAACAAGGAAACTTCTTCTGCGATTCGCGAGAACATTATATATGGAAAATAAAGAATCTTTGGGAACAACCTAAGTTTTCTTTTTATGACTTCCGTAGAAACAGGAGAGAGTTTGAATTATTGACTCTGAAAGAACAACTTCATAAATGTAAGAAATAAAAGTGAGTAGTAGCTGAGTAGTACGGTTTATTACATTGCGAAATGTACATAATTATGTTATAATAACGTACAAAGAAAGGAGCGTGGATTTATGCCAGTAATTAAACCGATTACCGAATTGAGAAATACAAATGAGATTTCAGAGTTATGTCATCAACAGCAGGAACCAATTTTTATAACAAAAAATGGATTTGGAGATTTAGTAGTGATGAGTATAGAAGCGTATGATAAACTGATGAGTGAAAAAATAATAGATAGAGCAATACATGATGCAGAGCAAGAGGTTGCCGAAGGAGCAGAACTTTTGGATGCCAAAGAAGCTCTTTCTGTTTTGAGGAGAAAACATTTTGGATAAATATACAGTTAAAATGTTCCCGCAGGCATACCGGGATTTGGACCAGATTTATGAACAGATTGCACTGAATAGTAATTATGATAGCAGTGCAATGGATATTGTAGATCAAATCGAAAAAGCCATTCTTAGTCTTGATGAACAGCCCTACCGAGGGGCAGAACGTAAACGAGGATTTTATGCCTATAAAGGTTATCGGCAGCTATTTGTTTCTGGATATATTATTGTTTATGAGATATTAGAGCCAGAGAAAATAGTAGCTGTTGTAACAGTTAAATATAGCAGAAATGAATTTTAAAGTAGCAAAGCGGCAGTAGAAACTATTTACTGCCGTTTTGCTATGGTATAAGACATGAAAAGAGCCGTCCATCTGGGCGGCTCGAAGTATTTGCAATAATCAATTTTTATTAGACATAAGAACATCAACGGTTCGTAATGTTTCAATTAAAGATAGGATCGCATCTGAGTTTTGTTGAAACTGTGCTTGAAAATCTTCTGTAATCTCATAGTTCAGATACAGAGAAATCAGGATTGCATTCCATATTCGGAGCATGATCTTATCCGGTACATTTTTTTCTAACAAGTGCAGATGTTTGCAAAGTGTTGCTTGCGTTTTGGTCCAGGTATAGAAATAGTCATCTTTTAGCGGAATGTTAAAATTACGGAACCATTCCTGAACGGTATGGGTTTCTGTTGCATCTCCGCAATCCGGATCAGTAAACACGTATCCTACCGACATTTCTTCCACATTTTTCGGGAAGTCACCATCATCAGGAAGTGCAAGATACCGACCAATCGGAAACATAGCACAAACTGCAGGTTTTACATCGTGTACCAAACATTTCCGATCTTTTAATAGTGGGCAGCGTTGGACACTTCCTCGTGGTTTCAGTCGAACTATTGGGAAACGGGAGTTAGATCCAATATAAGTTTCGCAATATTGTTCAAAGGCATCTTTTGGTGTAATCTGAAATTTTTTTGCTATGTTGAACAGATCCTTTGGGGACAAGAGAATATCCTCCCGGTGGATGCAGCACTTTCCGCACAGAGTGCAATGAAATGTAAATGTATCATTGAGACCGATTTCTATGTATCCTAATTGTTCTTTTAGTTCATTTATTGAAGTCATACTCATTCTCCTTAAAAAAATTTGTAAAGATATTATTATTTTATAGCTGGGCACATTGCTTTTTCATATTCCAGAATTTGCTCCCATGTCAACCATTCTGGTTTTCCATCATCAGGAAATTCTTTCCAGAGTTTTTTCATGGCGGCGATTTGTTTTTCTTCATCCAGATAATACAGACGTCCAGTACAACGGTTTCCGTAATTCAAGTAATATTCACAATCGCTTTGTAAACGACTAAGCATCATGTACTGAAATTCATAAAGATTTTTCGGTTTATCTGTTAGAATTTTAAATGGTTTCCGGATAGGCATATCCGGTTCTCCATCAAATTCATTTCCGACTGCAGAATGCAGATGAGGAATTTCAAAGTCACCGAGTTCTACATCTTTCCACAACTTCCCATACTGATCCTGGTATACCGGGCGAGCCCATTCATCTGTACCAATATAATGAAGAAGACGAGTGGGTTCTTCCGGAATAAGAATCAGTTCATTCGGGGACATGATTACTTCATCTAAAGCAAGCTCATCCAGTTTTTTTGGCATATTGTAAAGGGAAGAGAAACGTTCCTCTAGTTTCTGAATTTCTGCTTCAGATTCAGGAAAATCAAAGCTGCAGTGAATATCAGGTGTCAGATTGTCGGTTTCTTTATCTTCGCCGGTATGAATTTCCAAAATCACACCTGACAATCCTGCGTAATCGCTGTTGGAAGTAGTCTGTACACGCTGACCGATTTTAAATGTAGTGCCGTTCCATTTTAATTCATAAGTTGATTCTTTCATGCTATTTGTCCTTTCCTGCCGGGAATCAGCATTTATAAAAGAGGCACAGAATAAATCCATGCCCCTTATCAATAATGTTTGTAATGTGATTTAGATTAAGCAATCATAGCCAGGAATTCGTTTTCCGATAAGGTTTTAATACCCAACTGCTGAGCCTTTGCTAATTTACTGCCGGCTTTCTCACCGAAAATCACATAGTCTGTATTCTTTGTTACAGAGCTGCCAGGCTTGGCTCCCAATTCTAAAATCTTATCGTTAATTTCATTTCTGGAGAAATTTTCAAGTTTTCCAGTTGCTACGATTGTACATCCTGTAAATACGTTTTCTTTCATCATAATTGTTTCTTCCTTTCTTTTCTCAAATGTAAATTCTGTTTGTAATTCATCCCAAAGTTTTAGATTGTCTTCATCAGAAAACCAATCATGGATATTATGATCCAGTGTTTCACCGAAGTCCTCTAAGCTTGTAAAGTCGTAATTGCCAACAGCGGCATCTCGGAACATTTCAAGATTTCCACCAAAAGCCTGATCCAAGATCCGGCTTTTAGTGCGTCCGATCATTGGAATATCCATAGCAACAAGATAGCGGACAAAACTGGTATTACGGCTTGCGTTGATTGCTGCATCAAGCCGGGCATAAGATTTCTCGCCAAATCCTTCCAGTGCTTTAATTTGTTCAGCGTACCGATCCAAATGATAGATGTCAGTGAAGGATGAAAGATACCCTAACGTAAGGAATTTTTCCAATGTTGCTTCAGATAATCCCTCAATATCCATTGCCTTCTTGCCAACAAAATGTACGAACTTCTTGAGAATCTGGCTACTGCAAGCCGGATTGTCACAATGGACAGTTTCTATGATCCGGTTATCGTTGCCTTTTCTTTTATGAATACGAGTTTGTGAACCACAGCATGGACATACAGGTGGCACTGTATCGACATACCTACCGCGATCCAGGTTCTCCTCTACGTGAGGAATGATCATATTCCTTTTTGAGACTGCGATCCTGCATCCGATGGCTAATTCCAATTCCTTGATAAAGGTCAGATTATGGAGGGAGGCTCTGGAAACATCACATCCATCCATTTCGATAGTATCAAAGATAGCAACAGGAGCAAGCTCACCAAAACGTGTTGTGGTCCATTGAATTTCGCGTAAAATGGTTTCATACTGTTCATCTTCAAATTTAAAGGCGAGTCCATCTTTGTAATGATGACCGGTGCGTCCGCAGGCTTTAGAGTAACTGAGACTGTCATAGATAATGACGATCCCATCAATCGGCAGGTTCTTCTCTTTTGCATAATTTTTCAGTCGTTCAATCGCTGATGTCATAGACTCTTCATCCATAACAGGAGCTGTGAAAAATAAATATGGGCAAATATCAAAGCCAAGTTCCTGCAAGTGCTGTATTTTTGCATGGCGGCTATCAGGAAATTCAAGATCATCCATGCCTTCCAAAACATTAAAAGCCATATAATGTACACCGCGACCTGCACAGTTTGCCGGATCGTAACTTCTGGCAGAACCGGAAGCAAGATTACGTGCATTTTTGTACGGTTCGCCCTTGCCATCACGAAGTGTATCTTTCAGCCGTTCAAAAACATCCGTTGGAATGAAAGATTCACCAGTTAAAACCAGTCTGTTTTTATAAGGAATGGTCATAGGTACATTGACGTATGCGGGAATGTTATGAGTGATTACTTCCCCCAGTTCTCCATTGCCGCGAGTCGCTGCCTCTATCAGCTGTCCATTCTCATAAGTTAGTTTGGTAGTTAATCCGTCCAGTTTTAACATCAGTAATATGCTTTGATCTTTAATAAATGCCAAAAGATCCTGTACCAGCTTGGTTTTATCTAATGATAAGAGTGGAATCGGATGTGTGACTTTGGGAAGTTCGCTTACCGGTTCATAACCGACAGTTTGGGTTGGAGAGTTATACAAGATAAATCCTGTCTTTTCCTCCAAATACTTCAAACGGTCAAATTGCTGATCATACTCAGCATCACTGATGTTAGGGCTGTTCTCGTTGTAATAGGCGTGTCGCTGCTCATTGAGATAAGACACTAATTTTTTGATTTCTTCCGTTGGGTTCATAAAATCTCCTTTCGCATGTGTAATATTGCAATTCTTATTTGTATCCGGTGTTTTCTTCCCTCCTTCTTTGCATTTAGGCATAAAAAAAGAGAATGATACCAATGTTCATTCTCAATGTGTGTGCAGTTTTGCAAAATAAAAAAAGCCAGAAGACCTTGCCCTGGGCATAGGGATACTTCTGACTTACTTACAAACTTAAACTGCGTGTGATAAATCCTTCCGGATAGCACAAATAGTAATTACATATTTAGTTTAACACTATATATAGTGTATGTCAAATGCAATAATACAAAAAGAGCCGCATACTGGGCGGCTCGAAGTATTTCTTTAGTTGTTTCTGTTTCTACATGCTGTCCAAGTGGTTCTCCTCTATCATTTCTTCTACCCAGTCAATTACGCAGTCCAATGTATCATTATAAGCAACATTACAATCTTGTATTTTCTGATAAATGGTATATGCAGTATTTAAGAGTTCCCTGTCTTCCGACAGTGTTTCATAGGGCAGATTGCAGCGTCCAATACCGCTATGCAGTCGGTCTGAACAGCGATTGATAAAGTCTGCTTCCCAATAAGACCGGTGTTGATATTCATAAATGTGATCCTTGCGTTTTTGTATCATATTCTGAAGGAATATGTAGGGAAGGTATTGGTTTAGATTCATTTTGTAACATCTCCTTTTCTGCTTGTTGAGGACTGCCGTTATCTGGTTTTATAAACAAAAGGAATTTTCCTTGCAGATCCAGTTTGCGGTCAACCCATTGGTCATTTTCATAAACTTTTCGGGTAATGGTGTTATAGATGATCGGAGTATCTTCGATATGTTCCATATCCACTACCAAACAATCTTTGCGTGCAATATAAGGATAGAGTGCATCTTCAATGCATTCCCGGAGCTTTAGAGCCTGCCTATGTAGGAGTTCCACATCATACGTTTGGGATAATGAATGGTTCATTTCCTTTAGCATTCCGGAAGTGTTGATGATTTCCTGTATAACGGAATATTGTTCTTCTTTCTCTTCATCCGGATTCATTAGAAGTTTTGAAAAAACCACTTCTTTAACAAATGCGGTGGCGGTCTCGTTGATCTGTCTGATCAGAGCCTCGTAAGGCACTTTGTATTGTGTCTTTAGAATATGAAGAGGCACCTGTTCCCGATTTTTCTTTAATGTAGAGAGCAGCTTACATAGGCTGCTCCCCAATTCATATACATGACTCAAGCACACATCACTTCCGAAACTGGTTCAGAGGTATAGCTTAAATGGTAAATGGTGTTTTGCGTTTCAAATACCACACCATCTGCAGATACTTCCTGAATAGTGATAACTCTGGATGTTATCATAGAACGTGATCCGGTTCCGATAATAACGGCACGTTCCCCAATACGAAGCGGGAAACAGATCTGTCCGGTGAGTAATGTTTCTTTTTTGCAATTAGTATTTATTTTCTGATTCATCATGGTGTTTACACTCCTTTCACTGATTGATATAGCGTGTGATGGCGGCTGCTGTCATTTTTGCACACCCCAGTTCCATTTCGCTGAAATTACGGTCATTGATCGGACAAAGCAGTAATCCAAGTGCCGATCCATATCTGGTTTCACCGGGGATTGGGAAAAAGGCAGATACTGGATACCTGCCGGAAGGAATCGGATAAACGCCATCCTGCAGAGAAAATAACTGCATGGTTTCCTTCTGGACAAATTGACGTATGGTTTCCGTTACCGGCATGTTCAGTGCGGCATGATAATTTTTTACTGCAAGTACCTTTGTTTCATTGCAAAGCAGAATGCGACTGGGAACATTTGCATGAAGAATGTCTAAAAACTCCTTTAGACCTGCATCCAGAGGAATGTATGCGGTCTGTTTACGGAGCAGGATATTCTTTTCATTTGCTTCCAGAGCGAGTAAATCGCCTTCCTCAAGTTTCAGGGCTTTCCGGACCTGAATGGGAATGACGATACGCCCCTGTCGATCCATGTTCAGTAAGGTTGCATATTCCATAAAGTCCTCCTTTCTTTTACAAAAAGAGCAGCCATTGAAGACTGCCCTTTCTAATGTTCTATTACGCAACGTAAAAATTTGGTTCTGCGTATTGTCCTTGGTTATATGGTGCTGCGGCTGGCTGTTGTGCCTGTCTTTGTTGGTTTAGCATCTGCTTACCGTTTATGATTAAGGTCGGTGCATAGGCTGCCTCCCAGTTGGTGATGTAGGAGTCCACTCGTTTTAAGAGGGTATAAAGATCCATATCTGTCAACTGTATGAAAGCAGTTTTTTCTGAAACAAAGCTTTTTGCCTGCATATAGGAACCGCCATTTCGATTCTGTTTTTTAATTCCTTTCCCGTTGACGATCTGGATTCTCCAGGGACTGTTCTGAACTTCCTGTTTGCTGTTATACACATGGCGGGATATAAAGAACTGCTGTGCAGTAGAGTATCCGTTCGCATCTGGATTTCCAAAGATTTTGCTCTGGCTCCATTCAAATTCCGGGAACCCGGCTGTAATTCTGGTTAAGAGAAATTGGATTTGCTCTGGTGCGAGATGAAATCGGGTAATGATATTCCGATCTCCTGTACCACTGGAGTAATCCTGAATGGAAATCCCAATGAGAGAGTGTGCCTTGTGTCCATTTTCCACATATTCTCCTTTAGCGTGTAGCTGGGCAAAGGAGTTATAGGAAGTAGTAAGCAGTTTGTCGTAAAACGCAATCAGTTTTTTATCCGTTTGGATCTTGCAGATTTGGTCTGTGATACGGTTCTGATATGTTTCATTCATTTTAGTTATCCCTTCTTTCTATTTAAGATATTGTTTTACAAGCTGTGTCATGTTCTTTGGCAGATCCTCTAATCTGGTTATGTCTAAGAAACCATCCTTGTAAATTCGGCGTATGTTCTCCTTATCATCCCCAATGGCTGCCGCAAACGTGATTACCCCACGCTTTTGAAATTCTTTCTTGATTCCGCGAAGATCTGCTTCCGCTGCTGTACCAGAGTATCCACCTGCAGCTGGTTGACCGTCAGAAATGATGATCAACAGCTTTCTTGTTTCCGGACGTTTTGCTAAATGCTCTGCCACAAAGCGAAGAGCAGCGCCATCCCGGTTACCTCCTCTGGCTGACATATCCATCAGACGATAACGGTCAGATACATCCAGAGAATCAAATTCGGCGTAGGAATAAAGATCTACATCATCATAACCGGTGGAATGTCCATAAATTGTAATTGGAATTCCCAGGCTGATGCAGAAATCATATAAAACGATTGCTGTTTTTCTTGCATGTGTAATCCGGTCACCCCAGTCCATAGAACCGCTTTCATCCACCAGTAATCCAACTGCCAGTCGCTGTTCATCATTTGGCAGGCGTGTACGGGTAAAGATGGTTCCGTCTTCCCGGTGCAGGACGCGCATATCCAGACGTTTTCCAAACATCAGATTCTTCTGTTTTCCACCTTCTGCTTCATCCTTCAGCAGTGGCAAAATGGAGTTTTGCAGACGTTTGGATGCCCGTAAAAGCGGTGTGGCAATCTGACTGTATTCCCGAATCAGGAAATCGGAAACGGTATTCATCCGGTGAACCGTAACGTGGATACCGGCATGTGCATTTCCATAGTTGATTTCATCTGCAGTTTTCTGGAGTTCTTCTGTTAGCTCCTGTTCATACTTTTCTTCCGCAATCCCTGTTGCCACATCTGTTAAGATGCGGGCAAGATCAGATGCGGCATGTTCGTAGCCGGAACCAGAATACTGATTTTCAAAGGTAATCCCCGGATTATTGCCATCCATAATACTTGTTGTTTTGGCAAGTTCAATCCTCCCACCTTCTTCTTGAAACACCTTCTTAGCAGCTTCCATTAACGCTTGTCTGCCCTTTGGGGAAAGATCCACACCTGGAGCAGAGCCGTTGGAAGGTCCGCCAAGATTTTTGGGGATGCCTCCGTTTTTTCCGATAGGGAGTGGGCTTGCACCGGTTAATTCATTTCCAAGTATCTTTTCTAAGTCATTCGCAGCGCCTTCTTCATCTTGCTTTTCCAATTCTTCCCGCATTTTATCCACCAAAGGTTCAATGTATTTCCAGCAGATGACTGCCAAATGGTTACTGGCTGCCATACGGGATTTCCCTTCTGGTGCATTTAAGGCTTCATCAATGTATTCGGTGCAGTCCATCAGTGTATCCATATATTCGCCGAAGTAGTCGGTACGGTTGTTGATGTTGCCGGTCCGGCAGTAGGATAACAGAAGATTACTCATAATAGAAAAGGGTTGGTATCCTTGAGCAATCTGGTCGTGGATGTCCGGAATCAGTTCAGTCATGCGGAAATGATTCATCTGGATTCCCTGCTTGAACGTGCCGGGACAGTCTTCACACATACGAGCTTCTATATAGATGTCTTCTAGGATGTTGTTAATTTGTGCAGCACAACGTGAGAGTGTTAGGCATACAGCTCTATCTTTTTCTTCCATAGCTTCGGTAATGACATCCAGGTTTTTCTGATATTCCGGATAGTTTATTTCCGGTGGTTCAGGATAAAAAATCCCCTGTTCCAATTTTGTAAGATAGAGGTTAAGGGAAGTAAAATCAGAATATCGAAGATGTGCGGTCTCATGACCGGTAAATCCACTGATACTCAATGCCCGCAAAAAGCGGGAGGGGAAACTTTGTGTAATGGGGTTCCCGGCATTGCAATGGATTTTATAGTTATCGGTATAAGCAACTCCGGCATCTTCTGATGTATCCCAGTTTGTAATAACCTGTAACCCATAGCGAGAACGGCCAGTAGCCGCTTTCGCCAGGGAAGTCTGGTGCTTTTGGAATGCTGCTGAGAGGAATAGTTCCTCATCTGAAATCTGCAGTTTGGTATCCTGAATCATTCGTTTTAAAGTTTTTTGGTTACTGTTCAATGTATTCACCTTTCCTTCTTTCGCATATTTGTGGTCAAAAGTTCCTCTACTGTACAGCCGTAATAATTCGCCAGGCGAAGGACTGCGTATGCCATGGGAGTAGCTTTGCCATTTTCATAATTCATAACAGTTTTGGTTGGAAGCTGTAGATACCTTGCCAGCGCTTTTTGTGACAATCTGTTTTTCCGGGATTTCCGAAGGAAGACCAGATTTTGTGCCAGTGTAAGGCGAAGCTCCTCTTCTGGATAATTTCGTTTCATCATAACATCACCTATGCCGCAATTACGGTTTCCAGACAACTGCCTTCAATCTCCAGACGGCTTTCTGTATCTGCCGTTACGGAAGAAAGGATCGTATAATGTGCGGCTTCCATTAAATCACCGCATACCATAAAGGATTGTACCCATGCGATTAGTTCTCGGATTCCACAGCATCCATCAGTAATCAGGTTGTCCTGACAATATTGAGCAATGGAGCGTACAATCTGTGCCATGGTGCGAACAGATTTTTTATCTGAGCAGCCGGTAATGGCAAGCACGCGTTCAATCATGGTGTCTTCATCTGGTTCATCCATATCAATGACTAAGTTCATTCTGGAAATGACGGATTGATTCATTGGACGACATCCTGCATAGTCATTGTTGGTTGTAACTACGATGACTGTATCTGAATGGCGTTTGATAACTTCTCCGTTTGGCAGAAATACGCTGTTGCAGCGATCCAAAAGAGAATTTAAACCAACCAGAACACCAGGGTTTGCAATGACCGTAGGCTCTTGGATTTCTACCAGATACCCATTACGGATTGCCTCTACCAGTGGGGTATCCACATAGCGGAAGCGTTGGCTTTTGGATGTTTCTGTATATTTCTGGTGCATTTCTTCAAAAATGTGATCCACTAATGTCTGATAGACTATATCTTCCGTTACTGTTTCATCATAGGTTCCGGTCAACTTTTCGTAGGCAGTAGCCGGATCCAGCATAATGTCCTGGAATGAAGGGAGTTCTGTTTGAATGGATGCCATTTTCCCATCTACATCTGGGAGAATCTGACCAAGCAGATCAAAAATCTCTGTGTTTGCAGAGCAGGTAATACAGCGGTATGGCAGATGCATACCGGCTGCGATTGCCTTGGCACCTTCAGTTTTCCCGGTTCCAGCAGGTCCCCGGAGGAGAAAATTACGCATTGGCTGATTGGTGCTGGTAGTTAATTTGGCATGTTCGCAGATCCTTTGGATTTCCTTTGGTATGATGTACCAGTCTTCAAGGATTGGAACTGTTAATTCTTCTTGGGGAGTGAGTGTCCGGGACTCGGACAGAATGTATTTGCTGACAAAATCACTTTGTAAAATGGCGGTGTGGCTGCGTTTGTAACTGACTCCGCTTTTTAAGACCTGAAAGGTTCCCTGTATCACATCAGTAGGTGCAAATACACCCTTTTGGATGTTTAGAGGAGTAAGTCTTTGAATCAATCCTTTTGCCGGAATATCATTTTTGATATTTCCGGAAGGAAGTGCATCACCATAGCGGATCCGGCGATAAACATTATCGCAGAGAATAGCGGCTGTCTGAGCTGCTTCATCCATATCCGGATACCCGCGTTCCCGTTGTTCTTTCAATTCCTGATATTTTTCACTGAACTCTTCGTCACCAAGGAATGTTGGCATGAGAGCAAAGTACAGAGCAGAACCTGAGTTCCCTGTTTCAGTAAATTGGTAAGCTTCGGACTGGGTTTCCAGATCCAGAGGCTGTTCAAATTTACCAGCAATAAACTTTCCAGTGATGCGGTTATAAATCACCACATGGAGTTGTCCGGTTCGGCTTGGATATTCTGCAATCGTAAAATTATTGGACTGACTTCCGATAGCTCCTAATTCCTCCGGAGTCTTCCCGGCTGGAGGATTTTCCAGATCCATATAGGTGAACACTGCCTGCAGAGTTGCGGCGTGGAGTGTTGCCTTTTTTTGTGGCTGGGTACAATATCTGGAAGAAATATTTTTAAATACAGCACTACTGCCTGAATATACATCAAATGGTTCCGGCAGTGAGCGCTGAAAAGTCCATGTTGGTACTAATTTTGTATTTGACATCTTTTGATCCCTCCTTATTCTTTGATCCAGGACAACTCAAGTGCCTGATCTGTTTCTTTTGCGGTCAGATCCTCTTTCTGGAAAAGTGTGATTAAAACATCCCAGTAATTGCGGGGTGGAAAATAGTCAAAGTGGTCTTTGATTTCCTGTGTGTCCCCGTTCTGAATATAAATCTGTCCGGATTCATTGATATAAAGTTTCTTATGTCCTTTGGCATGTAACTGCCCAATGAGATTTTCCAGTTTGACTTTTCCTATGAGAGTATACCAAGACTCTGGATCAGCTTCCGATGTATCCCCTTCTTCAGAAGGGATGTTCGATTTCTTTAAACTAGAAATAGTGAGCATCTGAAGTTCTAGGTATCCATACGGGTTCATGCGAACTTCTGCAAAATTATAGTCTTCTGTATGAAAGGTACGAAGCCGTATGGTACAGCCACTTAGTAGCTGCTCCATAGAGGGGTGTTTTTGAAACTCCCAAGTGGCATCCGGAAAGGCAGCTTGAAGTTTATCTGTAATTTGATAACTAATTTGCCTCCAGAGAAGTTTTTCAGCATCAGTGACCGGTTCTGGATTTTTCAGCCATGTCCAGGGTTTTTGGTGTCCTTTTGTCCGGCGATAAGACAGTTTGCGTGAAAGTCTTGGAAAAGCCGGAAGAATCAGGGAACCAATAACCAGGAAAAGACCAGAAATTCCGATACCTGCAAGTAGGAAGTGATTTTTACTGTTTGGAACAAAAAGCAGTGTTACAAATAGGATAGAAACAATCATACATAAAGTTTTAGGTGTTTTTCTTTTAGATTTCATGTGCGTTTTCTCCTTTCAGAAAAAAAGGAACTGCAAAAGGTCAGTATTACTGACCAGATGCAATTCCTCTTGACTTACAGTTCATTGATTTGTTTTTACGGGAATGGAAGCTGCTGTGGTGGCATGCTTTCCGGAATATTGGTAAATCCATCTCCAGAATAATTGCCTGCGACTGGTGCTACATTTGCAGGATTTCCCTGTGGCATCGAATAACCAGCCTGTGTTTGTGGCATCTGCTGTCCCATTGCATTCTGCATGGTTTGGTTAGCGGGCATTGCCCCGTTCATTCCCATGGCAGGTCCACCAGGATATGCAGAACCCGTACCCGGTGCTGCAGGTGGTGGAGTAGTTCCGGCGGCAGGATTTGCAGTGCCTGCCATTGCATTTCCATCAGTGCGGTTCGCTGGTAAGAACTGCCAGTCTTTTACCGTAATATGAGCGTCTAAACCCGGCTGACCGGCACGTTCCCCTTTCTGATAAAGAAATGGGCGTAGTTCCAATTCGCCGTATACCAGTAAGCAGGTTCCTTTTTTGACACCTGCTTTCCCAAGACGGTCAGCAAGAAACTTGTTGCAGTAGCACTGATAGAAAACGGCTTCATCGTTTCCGTCGGCGCCTCTCTGGTTGGTTGCAAGTCCAAGGTTTATATATTCTGTACCTGTGGTTCTCCCTTGCTGTATAACCGGATCGGCAGTTACCCTTCCTGTTACTAAGATGATTGATGACATAAAAATCTCCTTTCTGCCTCTATGGGCGTTAAAATAATAAAATAGGTTAAAATAAAAAAAGTGCCATTATAGCACCGTATAAAACGGCAGTATAATGACACGATTTTCCAACTTAAACTGCATGTGTTCTGGATGAATGGTCCAGACTCCCGAAAATGGGAACACACAAAAACTCAAATACAATATTATACTAACACAAGATATAGATATAGTCAATGATACAAATACAAGATATAGATAAAATGAAAGGGGATAGGAGATAAGAGAGTAAACAATAGAATGTTTGGAGCCATCTGACTAGAATATGACCAGGTGACTCCAAATAATTTGATTAAGATTCTAGATTTGTTTTGTCTATGGAAGAAAGCTCCTCATACCCCAATAGCTCCGGGCGGGGATTGTTCTCCATTTGCAATCCGGCTTGACGACGAAAATAAAGCCGGTAATGGTGACCGGTTAAAAGTTTGGAGTGCTTATCCAGTGTAAAGCGGTATTCTGTTTGATCAGCAGTCTGAAATAAAATCTGTTGATGCTTAGTGAGGGGACTGACTTCTCTTTTGATACAGGTTCCGATAAGTTCTGTATACGCTTGCTTTTTAGCGGTACACAAAAGAGCAAGGACACGTATGATGCTGCCTATACCAATCAGAAGACTCATAATGAGGAAAATATGATCTTTGGTATGTAGTCCATAGACACATCCGAAAAGGACACAGAAAAAGCCGATTGCCCCTTGGACAATCAGCTTGGTAAGTAATGGTTTTGGCATTGCGGCTCCTTTCTATAATTTTTCAAATGCAATTTGTTTGTTCAGATATAAATTAGTGACAGCCTCAAGTATTGGATATTGGGTATGATTTAGCTGCAGATTTTCGGCAACGGTATGAAAGGTGGCGTCAGTGCTGTCGTAAAGTTGGGACAGGAGCTGACGGTTATCTTTGGGAAACACACCATGTTCTACACAGGCAGCCAGCTCTGCAGTAGATATTTGCACCCGTTTTGCAATTTGCAGGACAACTTTTTCCATGGGCGAGAGGGGGACCTTTCTAAAGAAATATGCCATGTCGGTTTTCTCTATTTTCCGTTTGAGATAGAGATAAATGCAGGAAAACAGTTGAGTGGCAAAATTGTCTTTCAGTGGACAGAGATATAATTCACCCAAAAGCCGGTACAAGGCATCTATGCGTGTAAGACCGTCTCCTTTCACTATCAATCCCCGAACAATCAGTCGGTTCAGATAAGGCTCCATAGGAATGTTTTCAGAACGGTTGTGGAGTTTTAAACGTTCTGAAAATGCAGTATGCAATTCGTGAATCTGGCGTATATGAAATGCCAGACAGCTCCACAGGATAAATTCTTCTTCACTTAATCCATATTCTCGGTGATTATTTATAACTATGGGCGTTTTATGGTTTTTAAGGCAATCTTCAAATCGTAAGATTCCGACTGCAGTATATAGTGTCAACATGGCATCTTCTCCCTTCAGGATAGCAGGGCATACAAGGTGGCATCTTGTTGCAGGTATTTGCGGGCTTTACTCTTCCATGCTCTGACATGACTTGCCGGAACTCCATAATGTTTGGAAATTTCCTGACTGGTATAGCCGTTTTGCTGAAGCAATAATGCCTGTATTCCCTTTTTTATGGTGGTGCAGTTTACATTCTGCAAGGTCTGCAGGTATTCATAGATGGATCGGAGATTATGTTCCTGTTCCAAATTCTGCAAGGAAGAGGTATCTGCAAGGAGCTGCTGATAAGAGGTATCTGTTTCATTATCTGCGATAGCATCCATGGAACAAGTATATGTTCGCTCCTTTTGCAGACTTCTCCAGTAATCGTAGATGGCATTTCGAATAACAACTTTTGCATAGGTTTCAAAAGGACGGTTTCCGTCGTAATTCATTGCTGCTTTACATAGAGCAAGGTTGCCGATCTGGAGAAGATCCTGGCGTTCATCATAGGAGACATACCTGCAACCGCAGGTTAAAGTTTGAATGACTTTAGCAACTATTGAAAGATGATCTTCCGTAAGTTTTCGTTCTATATCTGTCATTGGTATAATCATAATCCCACCGCCTTTCAACTGGCAGCCCGAAGTGGGATGTGGTTATTGCGGAGGATTTTCATGGATTCACAGATGAGTTGTTCACACATATACAGATCAAACTCTCCGATATGGGCTTCTTTAGCAGTTAAACAAAACTTGTCGGCAATCCAACGGTATGCATCTGATTTGGAGAGAATGTGATTCTTCCAGATCTGGTCAAAAGTCTGATGTGCCTGGATACGCTTGAAACGAAGCTGCTTGTCGGCAAGTGTTCCTTTAGCGATATTTGTTCCCGGATGAACCCCTACATAAGAATTACATTCCGGATAGCGACTGCATACATAAACTTTTCCGCCTTTGGATTTACTTCCATACACATAGGAAGCATCTTTTAAAATTGCTGTACTGCCACAATATGGGCAGCGAATTGGTTTCTGTTTCATAAAGATTCACCTCGCTTACGTTTTTAAAACGTAGAAAACATCTGAAATAATAGTTTCTTACGTTTTTTATACGTATATTGTAAGAAAGCGGGTGACGAATTCCCATGTATTGGGCAGTGAAACAGATCCCGGATACGAACCAAATGCCAGAAGCCGTTGCTAGTATTCCGGATAGAACAATGCTTTGATCAGTGGGAATAATCCACTGTTCGTAAAACGGGGATAGTTTACCGGAGTAAAAATAAATCCTGCACAAAATAACCGCAATAGATATAAGCCGACCAGAATTAAACATAAATAATAAAGGCGGCGGGTGCGGATGGTCCAAGGTCTGCGTGGACGAAATTTGAAATATAGGATGATAAGTGCGGGCAGAAAAATCAAGCGGGTAAATATCATATCCATCCCCTGTAATATCAGAATCAAGTTCATTCTACGTACACCTCCTTTTTTATTCTGTACGCAAGATTTGCGAAAATCGCAACTTTACTGTCACCAGTTATAATGTGCATTTTCCTGATACCTGAGAAGAGCGATACAAGGGCAGGGGTTTCCTGCTAGATGGATGGATTTCAGGTAGGAGCTGTAAAGAGCAAGAAACTCATCTAGTGTAATGGCATTGGCACATTCGGTTGGTTCAGGTATCCGGGAGAAGATCATTTCTGCGTCTGCCATGGTCAGGACACAAGGAATGCCGGAGGAATCCAGATGATACAAAAAATGAGAGCCATTGCAAAAACTACGGGTATCACAGAAGACACAACGTACATAGACGCAGTTATGCCAGTTGCCGTTACACAGATCTAAAAAGTGCCGCAGATGTTTGGCATCGGCATTGATATGGGATTGTTTCATATTCATCACCTTAAAAACAGGCAGCCTGTGAAAGACTGCCTGTAAAAAATCATGGTTATCAGTTTGAAATTATTTTTTTCGTTTCTTAAAATACAAAACTCCAAATCCGATAGCAGTCAGAAGTGCCGTGCCTGCAAGAATGATAAATGGCAGAAGCGTAGTGTCATCTCCTGTTTTTACCGGTGGAGTCGTTTTTGGCGGTTCTTTAGGTGTTTCTGTCAGTTTGACGGTCTGTCCTTCGTCTTTGATGTCCTCGTGGGAGGTAATTTCAGTTTCGACATCACCATCTAAAAGGAAGAGTTTCTCAAAGACAACCACATCGTGTCCGTTTAATTCACTGGCATCAAAGGTAAATGTTACATCCACAGAGCCGTCAGATTCTTTCGGAGAAAACTCAGTTTCGGCAGTTACTGTTTTTTCGTTTACGAGAATTGCTTTTCCCGTTTCTTTATCCATGAGGATTCCAACAAGTTTATATTTTGCTTTTGGAATCAAGTTTTTATAAGTTACGGTATCTATGATGGTAGCTTCTTTGGATGACAGAACTTCTTTATCATCATCTGCTCCATCTTTGGCTGTTGTTTTGATTTCCGGGAAGTAAATGCTCTGTTCATGGTCGTCAATGTCAGCGTGAACGGCAATTTCTTTTTCTTTGTAAGAAACGGATTCAAAAACAACGATGGTTTTGCCTCTCAGCGCGCTGGCATCAAATGTAAAGGAAAGTTCCACATTCCCATCTGCTTTTTCAGGAGTGAAGGTTGTCTGGGCGGTAATTGGTTTTCCATCTGCTTCCAGAGGTTTTTTCGTTTCCTTATCCATCAAAGTTCCGGTAAGTGTATATTCTTTTCCTGGAATTAGATTTTGATAGGATACAGTGTCAATCAAAGTGATTTCTTTTTCCGGTTTTGCATAGTGATTGCCAGAAACGTTATCTTTCGCTGTCGTTTTGATTTCTGGGAAGTAAATAGTTTGTCCCTCATCCTTCAAGTCGGCATGGACAGCAAATTCTTTTCCTTCATAGGAAACAGATTCAAAGACAACGACAGTTTTTCCAGCCAATGTGCTGCCATCAAACGTAAATTGTACGTCCACTGTACCTTCAGCGGTTTCCGGAGTGAAGATGGTTTCCGCAGTTACCTTTTTATCGTCGATCACAACAGCTTCTCCGGTTTCTTTATCCATTAGGGTTCCGGTCATTACATATTCTTTTCCCGGAAGGAGATTTTTATAGGTTACGGTATCCACAAGTGTTACTTCCTTGTCGGCAAGAGAAAGATTGCTGTCGGTATGGGCATCCTTCGCCGTCGTCTTGATTTCCGGGAAGTAAATGGTCTGATCTTCATCTTCAATATCTGTATGGACTGCCAGTTTCAGATCATCCTGATACAGTTCCTCGAAGACAACGATTGTTTTTCCTCGAAGTGAAGTAGCATCAAAAGTAAATTTCACTTCAGTCGATCCAGATGTTTTCTTTGGCTTGAAAGTAGTTTCGGCAGTTACCGGCTTTCCGTCCACTTCAATCGGTTTTCCTGTTTCTTTATCCATCAAGGTGCCAAGAAGCTTATAGGATTGTCCTTTCTTGAGACCTTCATACTCTACGGTATCAATGATCGTGATTTTCTCTTCAGTCTTGCTCAGATGAGATTCCGTATCTTTATCGAGCGCAGTTGTGCCGATGGTGATTCGGTCATCTGTTAAAGTACCCATGTCGATCACCACATGGTTACGATATACTTCCACCTCAATCTTCAAGAGATTCATTCCCTCGTTGGTTTCACAACGCTGCTCTTCCAAAATATAAGTATCGTAAATTAAAGCGCCTTTGGAATCATCCGGTTTAGAAGTGCCAAACCAGATGCCATCTTCCGAAGTTTCTCCACGATTGGTGTTTGCCGTATGCTTATTCCATTCTGCAGATGTACTGGCATATCCATTTTTATCGGTTACAATCGTATGGCTTTCTCCAGTTGTTTTGGAGGTGATGGAAAATGGCACGTTAGCTAAACGATTCAAATCACCATCAGAGACTTTGACAAATTCTAAATCCCCGCGGATGATCTGATTGAGGATTGCATGTTCTTTGGAAGTCAGGTCTATGATTTTACCATTTTCCTGAATGTCAAATTCTTGCGAGAGTTTACCTTCGTTTAAATAACCATCCGGAGCTTCTGTTTCATCTATGCGGTAATGACCGTAAGGGAGAGCATCTTTAGCAGTAGCAGCAGCGCCACTCTTGTCTGTTTTCAGAGTCAGTACGACCTGTCCGCTTTCATAGAGTTTTTCATTTACGAGAACCGGATGAGTGCTTAAATTGGTAATAGTAAAAGTAGCACCTTCTAAAGTGGCGTTACCTTGCGGTTTTGTTTCACCGGTTTCAATATCCCGTTTTTGAACTTTTACCCCACCTCGGATCACCTGGTTTGCAATGGAAGTATCTTTGCTGGTCAGATCTACCATTTCTCCATCTTTGGTAATCTCAAACTCCAATGTTTTTGCACCATCTTTCAAGTAACCAGTAGGTGCTTGGGTTTCTTCAATACGGTAATGACCGACAGGAAGCGCTTTTTCTTCCGTAGAAGCAAGACCATTTTCATCGGTAATAATGGTAAGGCACATTTCATCTTTCTGATACAGTTTTCCATTTACCCATACCGGCTGTTCGTTTAATGTGGTAATGGAAAATGTAGCGCCGGCAAGAGTCGCATTTCCCTGAGACACAGTATCTTGTGTTTCCAGATCCCGTTTCTGTACCTTCACGCCGCCACGATAAACCTGTTCTTCTACATTGGAAGCATTGTATATGGATACACTTTCCTGACTTCCGGATCCGGTAATCTTCTGTACAAAGACTGTTTCATTTAGAAAATAGTTCTTTGGAGCTTTGGTTTCCTGAATGGTTACAGTTCCGATTGGAAGACAAACGGTCTTTTTATCGGATGCATAATAAAATTCATCTCCGGATACAAAATAATCCTTAGTAAAGTGCATCTCACCAGAGGCATTCGTTTTCATTACCCAGGTACGTACCGGTTTCTTTCCGCTTGCGGCAGGATCGGTATCAGAAAGCTCTGTATAAAACTTAATGGTGAACTCAGCATTTGCAAGAGAAGAATTCCCCTGTGGTTTTCCTTCACCTGTCTCCAGATCCAGTTTTTGCAGAATCAGAGAAATTGGATTGTTCTGTGGAATGTCACTTGATTTTACAGTGCTGGTTTCTTCTGGCTTGACGTTCACATCATGGGCGGTAGCATCCACGATAAAGCCGGCTGGTGCGGAAATCTCTTTCACTGTGTAACTGCCTTCTTCAAGTTCTTTTGATTTCGCATAGCCATTTTTATCTGTTGTTAAAGTCTGAATCAGCTTGTCCCCTTTGTAGATGCCATATTTTGCACCTTCTAAAGTATAATTTCCATTTCCATCAGAAATGGATGGATTAGCAGAAGATTTCTGAAGTTCTATCCAGCCGTTCGGAACCTGATACCAGCTTCCGACAAAGGTTTGGTTTCCGTTTCCCGGAACAAGAAAAGCACGAAAATTTTCCGGTGGAGCAGGCAGTTCACTGATTCCCTGCACTACTTCCAGAGTTTTATCAATAAAGCTTTGCGGGGCACCATGGAAAGCACCAGTATCTCCTGTATTTCCAGCATAGATATATGCAACAGCCAGATGTCCGATAACATAAGCATTGTCATCGCTCCAGCCCTGGAAATATTTTTCTTTTGTTACGGTATCATATCCGTAGCCGCCATTTAAGTAGTAAAGAGCTTTACGAAGAGGGGAAGTTTTTTCCAGTAGATCATAAGAATATGTTCCGCTTGGTGGGGTGCGTTTCAGGGGTTCTACGCAGTATGCGGTATTGCTGCCATCAAAGGTCATGCGTGACGTAAAATAATCACCATAGGCGATAGATGGACCGGCATGAAAATCAATAGTCCCATCAGCAGCGAGGACAGGTTTTACTGATGAGAACAAAGCGCCGATTGCAACGAAAACTGCAAGTAGAAATGCAACTAGGCGGGTATATGGTAATTTTGTTTTTTGTAACATAAGTCTCCTCCTTTTCAAATGAAAACAGACAGCCAATAGGAGCTGCCTGTTTGTTACCCGGCTTTTTCATTCTGGCGTTTGAGAATTTCCAGAAGTTCCTGCCGGTCTGTGGTGATAAGTTCTTTTTCCAGATTGGAAGCTTTAAACTCCACCGTAATATTATTGTTATTTGTAGAAATCAATCCGTTTCCTCGTTGGAAATGAGTGATGTTCATAACCTCTGTTTCAGAAAGGTGCAGGATATTTTTCACTCGCTGCGCCTCCTCGTCTTCCATATTGAGGATAATCTTGGTTTTACAGTTGTTGATGATACCTTTTCCGTATTTTCCATCATCCAGTGCAAAAAAGTCGTTTAAGTCCTGAGTGGCAAAGATGCCTGCACCAGAGTAGGCTCGGATGATTTTGGCGATTTCCAGCACGAATTCTGCAGCAAGGCGGTTACTGGAAGCACCGATTAGTTGCCATACCTCATCTACAAAAATGGCTTTTTCTTCCGTACGGTTTTCTTTGGCTTTGTCCCATACGAAGTCAAGGGCAACAAACATTCCGACAGTCAGCAGGTCGCTGGATCCGGTCAGCTCAGAAATATCCAGAACGGTATATTTGTTGGATAGATCCACATTGGTTTGCTGGTTAAAGGAAGATGCAGAACCATGTACCAGTCGGTTTAGAATGTGAGCGAGACGCTTGGTGTCGTCACTTTCCATCAAGACATTGTATACATCACCCAGGATTGGCATTTCCTTGTACTGATCCGGATGTTTCGGATCAATCAAGGACTCATTTTTATGAGTGATGCCTTTTCTTGCATAGGTCTTGATGAGAGCTTCATCCAAAAGCTGTTTTTCTTCGTGGCTCATATCAGGGATGAGCAGGGAGAAGAAAACATGCAGTCGTTGTATTTTTCCGGCTAAAGCAGAAGCATCCAACGTTGGTCCATCTAAGAGTTCATTTACAGAGTTATCTACTTTTCGGATTTCCATGACATTGATGCAGTTTTTACTGGCAGGGGAAATCTGAATAAAAGTTCCGCCTACATTTCTTGCAGCACGATAAAATTCATGTCCTTTCAATGGAGCAATGATAAATACTTGAATGCCTTTCCTGCGCATCCGGAGAGCCATAGTCTGCATGGTGAAGGTTTTTCCGGCTCCGGATGTTCCAAGAATGGAAATGTTGGAATTCTTATACTGTTTGGAGTCAAAAATATCGGCGATGACCAAGGAGTTATTATGTTTGTTGACACCAAAAAGAATGCCGTTGTCATCACAAATGCTATAACTGACAAATGGATAACAGCTTGCCGCACCAGTAGTCAGCGTATTGCGTTTGGAAAGTTCGTAAAGTTTTTTGTCCAGGCTGACCAGCGGAAGAGAAGACAGGAATCCTTGCTCTTGCAGAAAGTAACAGGAGCGAAGATCCATGTCTTGAGAAATCAGCAGCTTTTTCATTTCCTGAATCCTCCACTGGAGTTCTTCCAGATTGTTAGCTGTGATTGTAATCAGCAGGTTCATATAGTAGAAGTCTTCATTGTTGGAGAGTCCCTGCTTTAAAAAATAACCGGAACGGATGGCAGAATCCAGGTCATCGAAGTCTGCATTAGTATCAGAAGCGTCTTTGATCTTGGAACGATTGATACGAATTTGTTGTCCCAAACGCTGCTGTATCTTATCCTTTGGCTGTTTGTGGAGATAAAAATCTACATCAATTCCTTCGCCAGCATTGATAAGCAGTGACAGCCAACCAGGTGCGACTTTTGGCTTATATCCGTCACTAGGAACCAAAAGATAGGCATGATAGACACCGTTAATCAATACATAGTTACTGTGCTTGAAATCTACGGATTCCGGAGCAATAAATTCATTGATATGTATGGCATCCATTTCAGCTTCCCTGCCGGTTTCTTCATAACGAGTCAGTACCTGATTGATACGCTTTGGAAGAGGAACCTCTGTGGATTTGGTACGATTTAACAGGGTGTAAAGGACATCCGTAGTAAACTCGTCTTCATTATCGTGGGATACCACTTCATTTCCGCATTGGTACAGGAAGGTTTTGGCGGTCTGGGCTGCGGTTTCAAGAGCTGCCAGAATTTCAGTTTCTTCTACTTTTCGATTTACATTGAATGGTTCATATTCAAAAATCAGGAAGAACCGACGGGATACAGCTTCTCTGGAGCTTAACCGGCGTACAAACTGAATATAGTCTTTCTGAAGTTGTCTGCAGTTAGGATCTGTTTCACGTTCCAGTTCCAACTGAGCCTGGTTCAGATGCTTGTTGATGTCTGCTTTTTTGGAAATCATCTTGATCTGAAGTTTAACCGGGCTGATCTTCAGATAGGAAATAAAACTGAAGATAATGCTTTGCTGCTCTCTGGTACTTCTAAGCAAAAAGTTGATTGGCTCAATTTCCAGAATCTTGACATACCGGTGATCTGTTGTGTAGATGACACCATTGGCAATCTTCTCAATCGGCAGATAATCCTCCAGAGTCATATCCTTGCGTTTTTTCTTCTTTGGTTTAGACGAAGCAGGAGCAGTATTCATATCAGAAGCCGGATGCTCACGTTCTTTATCAGCCTGTTTTGTAGCTTTGATTTCCGCTTTTTTTTGACGATTTTCTTCCCGGACTCTGCGTTTTTCTTCCTGTTTCTGGCGCTTTAATTCTGTGCGTACTGCACGTTTTGCCTGTTTCTGTGCTTTCTTTAGTTGACGGTTCTCATATTTTAAGATCCGAATATCTTCACGAGCCTGCTTGCGGATTCCGCGTTTTGTGGAAGTATCAAACTGGCGACGCTCTTTTTTTTTAGAAATTGCTACATCGTGAGAAGAAATCTCATCAGAAACACAATCCTCATATTTGTCAGACTGTCCGGATGCTGTCATGGAAGCTGTTGATTTTTTCTTGGGATGTTTGTGTTTCTTTGCCTTTGGTTCTTTATTCCGCGGTTTTTTGATACGATGCTTATTTTTCGGATCTGGATTTACATCTATGCGGTAGATGGCGCGCCGGTTTTTGAGAAAACGCAGGGCGTTCATTAAAAAAGCACTGATACTTTCTCCACCGATTCCAATTAAAGAAATCATAGCTGCCGGAAGGGCTGTCATACAAAGAATGATAATGCGTACCGTCAAAGACAGTGGGAGCTGAATCACTGGAACTGCAATCAAAACAGCTAAGATGCCTCCTTCAATGGCATTGCGGATTTTAAACATACCGCCCATGAAGGTTCCTTTTTCGATGAAGTTTCGAGGAATGAAGACGATGGTTTGCTTTTCAGAATCATTCATGGCTGCACCTCCTCAACTTCCGTTGTGGTTTTGTGATCAGATGGTTGTTTTTCCGGTTCAGTTTCTTTCGTATCGTCGTAGCCGCCTTCGGGTAACAGTTCAATTTCTTCTGTTGTCAGGACCGGGAGATTTTCATCCGTTTTCTGTTCATAGGTTTTTATTTCTTCTGTACCGGGAGTACGTTCTTCTCCATAGAAAAAGCGTCCGATGGAAGAACTGTAATAAACAGGAAGAACGGAATCATCCGATAACCGGAAAGAAAAGCCGATGTCAGAAGCATTTGGGTAAGTGGTTTTGTCTTCTAAGAACTGAACGGAAGTTATCGAAGTGTTCCCGGTATCGGTAAGATACGTTTGCAACTCCTGACGTAAAGTTTCTATCTGCCCTTTTGAGAAAAAGTTTTGCAAGGCACTAAAATCCAAAAAGGTGAGTGCTGTCTTATTTGAGGATTGTTCCGTATCCGTAGTTTCTTCCTTAGTTGGAGCAGAAGAAGCCGGCTTTTCTCCCCGTTTCTCTTTAAAAAGATGAGGGAGAACAAATCCGACTGCAATTAAAAAAACCATCATCAGGATGGATAAAATAATTTTTTTTCTATTCATAGGGTATCTCCTTTATTTTTTATCGAAGATCCAATACGCATTGGATGTCGCATGGACTTCAGACATCATATCGAATTCGCGATTGATGTAGTTTTTGGAACTGTTGTCATTGGGATCGTTGACCAAAACCTTACTGTCTGCAGTTACGCCCCGCAGTACAATGAAGTGTCCGCCGCTTGTAAACAGCCCGGCTCTTTGGGAGCTGATTACCGGATGACCTTCCGATAGTGCTTGCAGAACCTGATTGGCATCACTGGTTTGTGTGACGGAGCCACAACCGAAATGGTTGGCGGCTGCCTGAAAATAGGACCAGTAAGTACCGACTCCCGGCATATAATAGGAATTTCCACACCAGGCAACAGCATCTGCCGGAGTTATGGTAGTATTTGTAAGATAACTGGCAATCATAGCAAAGCTTGTCGGACCGCATCCGCTGCTGGCGATGGAACCCCCGCCGTATGGAATGTTTCCATAGTCTGTCTGAAGATAATGCGGGATTTGCATTCCGTTTGCAGGATAGCTGCCACCGTTGTTGGTAATCTGATAATAGCGAAGGACATGCTCCACATACTCTTTGTCTCCATAACGGTCATAAGGCCAGCTTGGTCTGGCACACATCATGTCAGAAAAGGCGATGGCGTTTTCTTTGGTATATCCACCGTCCCGTTCCATAGCCCAGTCAATGTAACCGGATCCGTAATTGTAGCCTTGGAGTGCGAGTTTGATTCGATCTAAATCGGTAGGACCGGTACATCCTGCCTTCTCCAGTGCATACTTTAATTCTTGAATTCCGCATTCAATGGAGTATTCCGGATCTGTAATTCCATTGGGCTTATGCGGGTATTTGGTGTTAAATGAGCCTTCCGCTGCTTGCATTACATCCAGTCCCCTTCCGCCGGATTCCTGCATCATAACGGCAAGAATCAATTCTACGTATTCACTCATGCCATACTTGGCGGCAATCCGTTCGACAGCAGGACGGTAAGAGAGAACCTCATCAGATAAGTTGATTGCCATGGCGGCTCCGGAAGCTGCATTCCCGAAAAAGGTGGTTAGATTTTCTGCATAATCCTGAGCAAGTTCTTTTTGCTCATCTGTTAGATGAAAAACATGATCAGCAAAATATGCATCACCTGCATATTGCACAGTATAGGTGTGTCGGGTAAAGGTAACTGTTTTTGTCTGTGGTTCTGTGTTTTCATTTCCTTCCGGACTATTTTCACCTTCTGCACCACCTTCTACGACCACTTCCATCGTGACTGTTTCTGTTGCAACATCATAAGAAAAAAGCCCATCCTTATTTTTTCGGATTAGGCTTTTTAGTTTCCTTAGATTGATGTTTTCGTAATTATCCTGACAGGCACAGAACTGAGAAATCAATAGATTGGCATTAACGGAAATATTGTATGCGTAGGAAGCATTGATACTGGCAGTATCCCCTTCAGGAAGTTTTGCAATGGCAGCATTGATTTCAGAAAGAATGTCTGCATGACTTTCTTCCAGGACTTCTACAATAGCTTCGCGGGATGCTCGGATATTATCATTGATAATGGTATTGCTGTTTAAAGCGCCGGTATCTTCCATGAGACTTCCGAAGATGAGTCCCGGAAGCATGAGAATAAAAAGGACTGGAAGCAGCAATATGGCAATGATAACAATGATGATTTTTGCAATTCCATGCCGGTTGGCAATCGCAATTCCGACTGCAGCAGTAAACGGACCGCCTGCAGCACCAAAACCAGCTTTCGTTATGGTGGAAGCCGTTTTTAAGGCTTTGAGATGGGAAATGGTACTTGTGCCTACATCCATTGCCTCATCAAATCCGGATGATTCGGTTGCCATTTTTAAATACGATCCTTTCTTGAAGGTGTCGGCGGAAGTTTCTGTACGATGGATTCGTTGTAGGCTACTTTTCCATCACCAGCATCGTATGGTGTTTTAGAAACTGTATCTTCTGCATATTGCCGGTACCAGGCGGATCCGTCCACAGAATGTACGGTGTCAAAATTGCCCTGAGTAGGGGCAGTGTATTGATCAGCATGATACATGGCAAATTCTCGACTGGTTCCATCGGGGGTAGTCTCGACTCCGGTAATCCTTCCACCGCCGATTTCTACGTTAGTGTAGGAATGGTCCGCTTTATTATCGGCACTGATTCCCATGTAAGACTGGAAAGCAGCTTCCGCCCCTTCTCCGGTAATGGAGCCGACCTGCCCGTAGTTCCCTTGGGCAATATTACTGATTACATTGTTGGCAAAGTCTCCGCCCTTTTCTAAGGAAGATTGATACAGAGCGTTTCCTATACTCGGTCCCTCCGTATATCCAGTAGCTGCATTGACAGCGGAGCGTTCTGCTTGACGTCCTACTGCTCCGGCAAGTCCACCGGAAAGGAAAGTTCCTCCGACGGCAGCACTTCCAGGAGAAGAAGATCTGCCATGGCTGCCACCACCATGACCACGAAACGAATTTCCAAGACTACGCCCGGCAATTAGAAGTTCTGCCATCATATTGCCACCAGTGTTTCCTACGTTGATTCCAAGACTTGCCATGAAACTGTCAATTTTCTGCGAAACCTTTAAAAAGGCAATGGCACAAAGGAACCAAACAAAGACATTTCCGGTAACGGTTTCCTTCCCCTGTTCGGCGACTGCCTGTTCAACCTGTGCTTCTGTCAGTTCAGCGGCAAATACCGGAAAGGAGCAAAAGAGTACCATACAGGCAGTAAGTGTCAATAAAATCATTAGCTTTTTTCTGTGTTTCATGTGTTCCTCCCTTCTATATTGACAGTGGATTTGCAATGAAAGTGCCGACCATGGAAGTGAACAGACGTAAGCACCAGGCATTCATCAAAAGAAGAAAAAACTGTCCACCAAGCATCCGAGACCAACTTTTAAATATGTTTCCGGTTGCCTGAGACGCACCTGTTGCAAAGGCGACTGGTGCAGTATAAATTAGAACTCCCAGCAAGATGTAACGTTCTGCAGCCTCGAAAAGAAGCTTGATGTAATTCCAGGCAAGGATTAGCACTAAAATCAGGGCAACGATAGCAACAGCGCCGTTGGCACACACACCTAAAATGACGGTGATGACAGAGTTGAAGGAACCAAATTCTAAAGGTGGCAAGTCTTCTGTAAGAATCCAACCATAGGGAGTTCCTGCTATATCTAGCAGAAGATCTACAATGTCTTTTGCATAGAAGGTAAGGAAAAGGAACATAAAAGTCCGAAGCGAGAGTTTGATGGGATCTTCCGCATCAATTCCCGTACCCATAAAATAGTTCTTAAAAAGCTGCCATACCCAGTTCAGGAGAATAAGTCCAATCGCCAGTGCCAGAAAAATCTGATACATAGTTTCGGCTGCCGGAAAGTAACGGAGAAAGGTATCCATAGAGCAGCCCAATGCACCTAATACAGAGGTGGTAATCAGATCCAGAATATTCATGACCTGTTCGGCAATCCATTCTACAATTCCGTCAAGTATTCCCATAATGACGACTCCTTTCTCTGTACGTTATCCATTCCATTTTCCACCTGCGAAGAATGGTGTGATGTAAGCCATGATAAATCCAAGTCCATTCAAAATAGCCCAGGTAATGATGATTCGTTTGAGCCATGCGCGGGATTCATCTACGGTTTTTCCGCTTTTTGAAAAATTCATCAGTAACAGTGCAACAGATGCAGTTACGACAGCAGCAATCGTGGAGATTAGAATGATCTGGTTGTATACGTCTTTCATGATTTCTGAAGCTTTGTCCCAGATAGTAGCAGCCATAACTGGCTGCACATTACAGGCAATCAGGGTGAACATCAGAAAGCCTGCGTACAGATATTTTCCATAATCCCGATGGCGTTTTTTGCCTGGCGGGGAATCTTTGAATACATGATATTTCATGCAAAAACCTCCTTCATAAAAGAGGGCAAAGTGAAATACATCACCTTGCCCTGTGCTTATAGTTTCCTGCCTCGACAGCTTCCGGTTGGTCAATACATTGGGAAGCATTTTATATTCAGTTGTAACGGACTCCTTTCCTGCAAACAAAAACACGCCTATAACCGGAAGAGAGGCTGATTTCCGGAAAAGACGTGTCCTGCTTTGCATATTTTTTTGACAGTATCATTCTAGCATGGGTAGATTTCCCTGTAAATCGCAGAACTGTGCCAGATAATGACATAGATGTGCCGACTCAGGGACAAAGAAGGAAAATCATATTTGATGGAGATTGCGGATGAAAAGATGTGCGTGTATAATGAAAATCAAAAGATTCGCTTATAGTGAGGAGATGAGAAGAATGCTTGGCATATATTTAAGCGGTACGGGGAATACAAAGCATTGTGTGGAGAAATTGATATCTTTATTAGATTCATCTGCGAAAGCAATACCCATAGAGAGTCCTATTGCGAGTGAAGAAATAAAAAGAAATGATATGATTTTACTGGGGTATCCAACACAGTATTCTAATGCCCCATATATGGTGCAGGATTTTATAAAGAGAAATTCTGTTTTATGGAAAGATAAGAAAATATTGTGTGTTGCGACAATGGGAGCATTTAGTGGAGATGGAGCTGGTTGTACTGCAAGATTGTTGAAAAAATATGGTGCAATTATTCTTGGAGGACTTCATATAAAGATGCCGGATTCTGTTTGTGACAGTAAATTATTGAAAAAGACTATGGAAGAGAATCGGAAAATTGTAAGAGAAGCGGATGAAAAAATAGAAACTGTTGTCCAGGAAATTAAGCGTGGAAACTACCCAAAGGAAGGCATTAGCTGGATGTCACATTTGATAGGATTACTTGGACAAAGACTTTGGTTCTATGGGAAAACGCAGAATTACACAGATAAACTGACGATTCATGAAAGCTGCATCGGATGTGGTTTGTGTGTTTCCTTATGTCCGATGCATAATATTTCGATTTCTAATGGAAAAGCAGTAGGTGGGAAAAACTGTACGATGTGTTATCGCTGTATTAGCAGTTGTCCCCAGAGGGCAATTACCTTATTAGGAAAAGAAGTGAAAGAACAGTGTCGATTTGAAAAGTATTATTAGGGCAGACAGAAATAGAAAGTGAGGTAGGAGTTGTGAAAAGCATTTTACAATCAGTAGGATATATACTCTTTTATATGGTGTTTCAGATGATCATAATGTCTATGATTTCGATGACCGTAGGGACAACAAGTGGAAGTAAAGAACAGCTGGAAGTGTTTATGAATAATAATATGATGGTTCTGACTATAATTAGCAATATTTTAACGATTATTGTTTTGATATTATTCATGAAACTTCGTAAAAAAAGCTTGTCAGAAGAACTTCAGGCAAAAAGAGTAGATATTAGAAACTATATTCTACCTTGTGTAATTACATTTACATATTCTATGGCGTTTTCATTACTTACCTATAACATGAGCTTTGAAAATACTAAGATAGTACAGAATGGAGTGGAGTATTATTCGGGGTTAATGCCACACTTGGGAATAATATTGCAAATCATAGCTCTTTTACTCGTAGCACCAATAACGGAAGAATTTATTTGCAGAGGAATTATTTTAACGCAACTACGCAAGGAACATGGGGTAATGGTTTCGATTGTGTTAAGTGCATTACTTTTTGCATTTCTTCATATAATGGCAGGCGGTGTGGTTTTAGTATTGGGTTCATTGATAGTAGGTGTGATATTGGGAGTAATTTGTATAAGAACAAAATCTTTGTTACCTGCAATAGCAGCACATATATTTGCAAATCTACCTGATTTTATAATTCCGATCCTACCTGAATTGACAGAGACATTACGATATGGATTAGTAATAGTATTCGCTTCAGTCTTTGTATGCGTAATTTATATATTTATGAAGAAGAAATAATTGATAAATTATAGGTTTTAGAAAAAGGAGGAACAGTATGAAAACTATTTTTCAAAGAGACAAAATAACAGAGCCGGCGTTGTTCACACCAGTTGATACTACGAAAAAAATAGAGAACTTTCCAGAAATCTGTGTTTCCACATTCTCGGAAAAAATCATTCAAAAATTTTCTTCTTTAAAAGATGTAGAAAAAATTGCAGAGCTTTACACAGCAAACGGAGCGATGCCCGTTTATAAGATGAGATATAAAAATCAAGAGATTGCGTTTTATTTGTCCAAAGTCGGTGCGCCGGCATGTGTGTCTGGATTTGAGGAAGTTGTAGCGATGGGAGCAAAGAAGTTTGTCTTATTTGGTTCCTGCGGGGTGTTGGATGACGAGAAGGTAAAAGATCATATAGTGATTCCAGTTTCTGCAATTCGTGACGAAGGAACAAGCTACCATTACATAGCGCCATCAGAGGAAATAGACATGGAGGATCATGCGATTTATGTATTAGAAGATGTACTGAATGCCTGTGGATATTCTTATGTAAAGGGAAAAACATGGACTTCAGATGGAATTTATAGAGAAACGTTACCTGTTATTCAGGAACGTAGAGAAGAAGGATGTCTGGTGGTTGAAATGGAATGTGCATCTATGCTGGCTGTTTCCAAGTACAGGAAGATTACGTTTGTGCAATTTTTGTATGGAGCCGATAATCTAAGCTCAGAAAAATGGGAAATGCGGGATTTGGAATTATATGGGCTTACTGAGGCAGAGAAATATATGTTACTGGCATTTGAAATTGGGTTAGTATTGTAAGCGATTACAGGAGAAGTTATGGATAATAAAATTAAAGTAGGATTGGAAGATGAAAAAGTTAAAAGTTCTAATGAAATAAATGATGAAGAAAGACAAAGTAATTCAATGATTGCACTAAAGGATCTTCTTCAGCATAAGAATTATGTTGTTGTATTAGATGCGAATATTCTTTTAAAAATATATCGTTCATCGCCAGATTATGCGGAATTTGTTTTGGAATGTCTAGATAGTATAAAGGATTATGTTTGTATTCCATTTAATGTTTATTGGGAATATGAGAAACATAGAAAAGAAGAATATAGTAAAAAACAAAAATCTATAAAGAAATCGGTTGAAGCGTGTAGTCAACTTGTTTCAATTATAGAAAATAAAATAAAGAGCCAGTGTCATGAACTATCACGAAATGGTTATCCAGATATAGAAGGACTTGGTGATAATTTAATAGACAAGGTTGGCGAACTTCAAGATGAATTTGATTCATATTTTGAGAAACACCAAAATTTGGATTTCTTGAATAACTGGGATGAAGATAAAGTGCTTAATTTAATGAATTCATTTCACAAAATGCCCGAACCTTCTGCGTTATTTATATATAAACTATGCAAGGAGGGCGAGTATAGATATAAGTCACAAACACCTCCGGGGTATAAAGATGCAAAGAAAGATGGCGTTAGTAAGTATGGGGATTTAATTGTTTGGGCTGAGACGTATGAATACGCGGCATCAAATAATAAAAACATTATTTTTGTTACAGATGATGTGAAAGAAGATTGGTGGGAAAAATTAGATGATGGGAGAATTCTATTTAGAAAAGAATTAGTTAAAGAATTTTTGCGTAAGACCAAGATTAGAAAAGACACAGGCAAAAATTTAAAATTGATTCCGTTGGTTGGATATGATCTATATCAAGCAATTGCGAGGGAGTTTATGATTGAGGCTCCAGATGCAGTATCATTGATTTTGAATGCTACAGATGAATTTTTTGTGGATGAAGTACAGAGGCAAGTATTTGAATCTGTTTGGAGCGAAATTGCTTACTCTGGAACAAGTTTTATTGATGAGAATAATTCTCATATTGGTTCGGAGGGAGTTGATGAGTGGGAGTTAGATGATGTTGAATTTGATGATTTTGAAAGAATAGATGTAGATTCTGGTACGGCAACATATATTATTTCTTATTCTATAAGAATATCAGGTGTATCATATGAATATTGGGGAAGAGATGACGATACAAAAGAAATAATTACTTCTCCAGGAAGAAGACATGAGTGTTCTGGTAAAGTTGAAGTGTTAGTCACAAGAGCATTGGATACAGTAATTAACTGGAATGAGAATTTTGAATATCAAGATGCAGAGATTGAGACCGCATCTATTACAGAGGATTCGTATGAGGATGCCGATTCTGATTTTGATATATATTGTGCGGAATGTGGAAAAAAAATAGGGTATGAATGGGAATCGTGTTATAGAGACTATAAAGGGGATCCTATATGTGATGACTGCATGACTACGAATGAAAATGGATTTGTATGTCCAGGATGTGGAGAAAAGTGCCCTGAAGAAATGAGAGGGGGATCAGGTACATATTGTATTAATTGTGAAGAAAAATACGATGTCTGATTGAACTATTAGGGAATAGAGTATAAAAGCGATTGAAATGACTGATTGTTAGTTTTACTCATTTGTAAAGTACTTGAAGCTTTCAACCTTCAGTTGTGTTGAGTAAACAATGGCAATTAAAAAAGGGGGACTTGATTTCTCATATCCCCCAGTGTATAATCTAATCAAGAAAGGTAATCAGATGCAAGATCTGATGCCCTCAGTAAAATTTAATTTATTTCTATGTTAAGACATAGCATCCATCAAACTTTCTCAGGGTTTATCGTGGATGCTATTTCTTATCATGTCGATTATCTATGTAAGTCAGAGCCGCAAAAACTACTAAAAGCAATGTGAGTACTTCCATTGTGTTCATGGGCATCACCCTCCTTTAAAAACTAGAGGGCTGGTCGAAATTGCATCCGCTTCTCTTTCCCGATTAGTTATACCCAATCAGTATAACATGAAGAATTTCATATCGCAAGAAAAGATGGAAAGATCGGTATTCTTTTCTTGTTACGCTTATAATTAGATATTTTGTTTGATAATTCGTGTAATGATGCCAACAGCTACATTACGGTCTTCATCAATATGGGTGACAACAAAGGAAACAATGTCTTTTTTCCCAACAGTGCGGTTATCATAGCAGCTATGAGCAATAGCGTTGACACCCAGTTCTAACCGTACAAATACAGTTCCTTTGTGGATGTCTTCCACAGTGCCGGCATATTTGCCCTGAACATGACATTTCTTTAAGTTTTCTTTGCTGGTATTTCCTTCTACACTCTTTACATCTGCCTGAACTGAGAGCGTTTCAGGTGTATCACCTTCTACGTTCAGAATACGTACCAAAATGTGTTCCCCTACATGGAAACGTTCCCTAGCATCACCAAGCCAGTCGAAGGATAAATCTCTGGCAGGAATGGAAGTTTCTATACCAAAAATTTCAGCGCGGACAACCTTTTCAGCAACCGCAATAACTCTAGCTTGCACGATACGATCCACGTATACTTTGGTTTGTCCGGAAACATCCTGATCCAGATAGAAGATTTGGCGTTTCTTCAGCATAGCATCTTTCCGGCTAGCAACGATGCTTCTTGATTTGGTATCCAGACCTTTGATCACAAAGTCGATTTCACAACCGAGCATATTGTTGAGGACTTTATTTTGACGCAAAGACAGCGATCCATAATCGTGTGCCTCATCTTGAAGGAGGTTGATCATCATTTCTGTGATTGGAATGACTGCCCGAAATTCTTTGTAATAGATAACAGCAATCAGATTGCCAGCTTCCGTTTTTTCGATACCACCAAGTGTGCCGGTTAGGATTTTTCTGGTGCGGTAGGCATTCTGGATGTCGTGCCAGATAAGATCTGCTTTTGATTGGGCAGTTTCTAAGACTGCATCAGAATCAAGGGTTAAGATGGCTGCGTTTGTGTTTGTTACATCGTTTGGCATAATGTGTCTCCTTTCATACTTATGACATAATTGATTTTTTATCTAATGGAACCATTTCAGAGTCTGGGAAATTATCTTCCGAGTCCTCTGAGAGAAATTCTGGATTGAATTCGTCATAGCATGGTTCCTGATAAACCGGTTCAGATATATATAGTGGCTCCTGCACTTTTTTTCTGGCTGTATTTCCAGACGCAGAGCCGCGTTTTTTTCGCGTGGCAGTAGCCGGAGATTTTGGCATATAATCCGATTCTTCATGAATTCCGTTTTCACGCCACGCCGGAATATGATCTGATGCTTTTCGTGGAATTAGTTTCTTTGCGTCCGGATGCAGTGTATAATCGTATTTTTCCACACGAAGTACCTTCTGTCCGCGCAGAATAATCAACGCTTCATCGAGTGGGAGGCGTAAGATTTCATCCGGAGTTAGGAGCTTGCGTTTTCCGATAGATTTTGTACGGCGGTATTCCGGCGTGTAATCGGAGACTCTCCAGCTATTGAGTTGTTTGGCTTCGCTGCTGACACCGACAGTTACATCGCCACTCCGATTACTGATAAATGTAGCTGTAACCTCATCAGTACATCCCAAAAATAACTGAGTATCACAGTTGCCGATGATTTCCTGCCATTGGTTGAATGGATAGCGGTTCTGCATCTGAGGCAAATTTTGAAAGATACAGGAAATGCTAAGATTACGGCTTCGGATTACACTGATTTTCTTATTCAATTCTAGAATAGCCCCAGTATTGGCAAGTTCATCAGCCAGTATATGTACAGCAACAGGTAACTTTCCATCTTCTCCATACTTGTCTGCATAACGAACCAGTTTGATAAAGATGAAAGTCATAAACAGAGAAGACAAAAAATCAAAGGTACTGTCCTGATCAGAGGTAATGCAAAAGTAAGCACATTTCTGTTTCCCTGGAAGTGCCAGATCTATTTCATCATAAGAGGTAATTTGCCGAATGAGTTTATTCTGAAATACCTGAAGTCTGGCACCTAAGCCGATAATAACACCGCTTCGCACAGTATCACTGGCCTGCTTGTAGATACAGTAGGGAACCTTCGCTGGATGGGATACCGGAAGCAGATCGAACAGGCTGTTTAGTTCTTTTTCTGAACTCATAGTCAATAATTTGTAAACCTGTCCGATATTTTTTGCTTCTGCAGGAAATCCTTGATCCACATAGAGGACTAAGGCTTTTAGTAGATTCATCTCCGCATTATCCCAGAAATGATCTCCTTTTCCGGAACCCGTATTCTGGATAATAACATCTGCAAATACTTGAGCCATCGTTTCCTGCCCGTTGATTTCACCCAGACAATTCCAACTGTCGGAGTTTTCCGGATTGACCAGATTAAATGCTTTTACTGTATAACCTTCATTTTCCAAATAAACAGACATGCTTTCATAGAGTTCGCTTTTGGGATCGGTAATGATTAAACTTTCTCCTCTGGCAACACACTGGAAGATCATATTGCGGGCAAAGGCGCGGCTTTTCATACTTCCGGATGCGCCGTAGACAGCAATGTTTCTATTTAGCCGCGTTTTATCTGGAAGACATACAGCTTTCCCATTCAGTTTTCCCAGAATGGTTCCCTGATTTTTCCTTACATCTCCAGCTAATTCCAAAACTTTAAACATTTCATCCGATGTCATAAATCCGGAAGTGCCGTAGGTTCCCTGCGTGGAGTAATTAAAATTTCGGTCACGATCACTGATTTCTCCATTTCGGTCATTTCCCATTCGCATCAGCAGGAAGGTAATCAGTCCAAATACAGTGAGACACAGAAAAATCCCATACAGATTGTACGGGAAATGGTGTAGGATCGTATGGATACAGTCAAGCGGATGAAGGGAGGCTGGTTTTGGATAAGTACCGTTTCCGGCAAAGTTTCCAGCCGCCGTCCATTCCTGATAATTTTTTATGAATTGTGCTACATACCCTCCAGCATAGACGGTACAGGCACAGATGGGGAGCAGATAAAGAAGCTTCCACCAGTTACGACTTTTCATGGAAAAACCCCCTTTTGAATTTTTGAAAGTCAATACTGGAAAACTGTATATCTGCGGTTAGATATTTCCGCAGACAAGGAATCTGAAAGTCAAAGCATACCAGGATTCCTGAAAGATCATATACATTCAAACCAGTATTGAAACGGTTGATTCGTTGCATGTCAAAATCATAAGCAAGCAGGACGGGATGGTTCTGACTATCTATGCCGTCATGCTCAATCGGTAGTTCTTCTTGGTGAGAGAAATAGTCTGATAACAATAACCGATCAAGTTGCTGCAGCATTTGTGGTCGTACAAGCAGACGCAGCAGATATTCGCCATAAATATTATTGGGCAGATAGTGGAAATGCTCATAGGTAGTATCTAAAAGAAAGAGCGATTTTCGGTATCCGCCAGTGCTTGTCAGTAAATGATAGGCAGTATCCATATCTTTTCCGGTCATAATTGCTCGTACAGCAGGTCTTCCATGGTAGGGGCGTCCTTGCAGGTAATGCTGCAGAAAAGCAGTAAGTCTCACTTCGGTCTTATATTCCCACTTCAGGACACTGTTCCCAGTATTATAGAGTGCGTAAACACACTGTGGGGATAACAGAATCCCGACGCTTCGAGAATTTCGGATTTTCGTTGTATCATAACCGAGCGTTTTTATTTCTCTGGAACTGTAAAAAAGTGGAAGATCTTGTATAAAGGAGCTGTCCGCTTCGCAAGTCCTGCTGAAAATATTAGGCTTTACATCATAGAAGATAGGAATGTTGGCATGTAGTAAAGTCAGATAGATTTCAGCTTTTTGATGTAGACGGATTCTTCTGGGAAGTTCGCTGCGGATCAGATTTGTTTCTGTATTTCCAGTAAGATAGTCATGGAAACGGGGCATATTTTGTGCGAGCAGGAGTTCTTTGGCATGTTTGGTTAAGCGATAACCTCTTAGCCGGTCCCGGTAATGCGTTCGGATCAGCTTTTCGTTTTTCAGCTCAGTTATGATTTTTTCGGCATAAGAGCTGCTTTCTATCAGCCGGTGTAGCTGATTGACCGGAAATTCTCCACTAATTCCGACCATTTCCAGAACCTGATATTTCATAGAGTCTGGTTTTATCAAAACAAGTCACCTCAATTCAGTTATTACCTATGCCAGCCTATACTTGGGTAGCCGGGAAGTATTTTCTGGCATAAAAACAGCAGAGATTATAAGGTCTCTGCAGAAAGATTACCCATGTCGGATATTTGTGTGGAAATATCACGAAATTTCCGATATGGTTCTTATACACTTTTGTCGGCTTTTTATCCAACCGGGAAAGGCTTCGCAATCCATGATAGACACGATAGTATGGTCATGGGTTCCCAGTTCCGTTGTATGATAAGAGTCGCATAATAATCCGGTATCATCTACCAATACATAGGCAGCAATGGTGTCCAGAATTTGTTTAAACTCCAGATTGTCATAATCGCGGACGCGATGCAGTGAAAGGTTCTGGTCATATATCTGGCTAAAACAAACTACACAGTTTTGGTATAGTTGAATGGGATGTTCCAGAATGTAGGTCTGCAAGGCAAGATTTAATGGTTCATGTAGGAAAGCAGTATTGGTTCTTACCTTCCGTTTGGGTAAAAGACCAGGTAGTGTAATGGTTAGTATTTGTTCGGAACTGGAAATTTGGATTCCCTGTACATCTGCAGCCTGTTTCAGATAATCTGATTTTCCACTGGAAGAAATAGTGAATACCAAATTCCTGAGTTGGCATGTAATACGTTCTGATCGCAGGGCAGCACTGGTGCTTAGTTCCTCATAACGCTTGCCATATACTTTTATGTCTGTGGTCTTCAGTGCAAAAAGCGTGTTGTTTAGCCTTTGTATTTCATCTTCAATCTGTTGAAGGCGCTCGTAAATGGTTTTATTATTCATAGGACCTCATTTCTTTGTATAGTAACTGACAACTCCGCTGGTAGTATCTACTAAGCAAAAGGCTACCACATTGTCCATGGTGATCTTTCTAGCCTGCCCCTCATTTTCTAAGACAACCAGCCGTTTTACTTGGTCTGCAGATTGCGATTCCATTACATGATTGATAAGATATTCCTGTTCCAGTGGAATATATAAAATCTCATACCATTCATCTTTTGAAAAAAAGTTGAGTTTTATTGGAAAATCTCCGCTTGTATGGTAGACAACTGCTTTTTTGAAGTCCAATAGAACCCAGAATGCGGCGATCATGCCATAATCCGGATTGGATGCTGATTCGGAAGTGTCACAGAGTAGGTCATTCTCTTTGTCGTGGATAATCCTACCTTGTTTGACAAGACTGGTAATCAGAGATTTGATAGAATCTCTGTTTTTGGGGAATAGCCGTAAAGCTTGTTCATACAAAAGTGTGTGATATGTAGTGATAAATCGCAATAGTTCGGCTCCTTCCCCATTGTAGAGTTCGTTTCGTGTTTTCATGGGTATCTCCCTTCTGTTCATATATAGAAAATGTACTTACGCTGTACGTACAATCTACGTTTCTTATTTGATAGAAGTATGCTGTACGTATAGCAGAAGGAATCTTGCTGTCAGCGATTGGTTTTCGGGTACAAAAAAAGCACCATATCAGGTGCGGGAAAAATAGGAATACTATAAGCAATACCTATTGTAACATGGGTAAAATTCCCCTTCAATCGCAGAAACAGGTCAATGTAGTGACAATATTATGCCATCTCTATTCTGGGAAGAATTTATTTAGCGTATCTAAAGTTTCTTTTGCAGAAAATCCCCAAAGGATACTGCTTAATGCATTGATTGCTGCCTGGCGTTTTCGGTAATAAGTGCGGTAGGAGATGTTTGCAATATGTTCTTCCAATGCTTCCAGAATCTCATCGGTATTCTTCAACTCCTGTGGTGAGAGGAAGGCATAGTATAAAATCCAGTAATACTGTTCTCCATGTTTGTGATTTTTGCGGAGAAGATCAACGGAAGAGAGCAGCAACTTGATCATCTTATTGCTTCTGGAGATACTTTTTGCCCATTCCTCTATTTGACTTCCGGTTAAGTCGGCACCAGCGGTATAGATAGAGTCCAGAAATTCGTCTATGCTGGTCTTATATTCCAGTTGAAACTGTATTTCTACTTGCCGGACAGCCACCTTCAGACTGTAAGTAGAATCCCGATAGCACCGAAGCAGTTTGTATGTATCGTGATACAGCGGGTTATCTTCGGGTGATACAACAGGTGGATAATGTTTTCCTGCCATGCCTATTCACCTCCCTTCAGTAGTATTTCCGGTATTTCGGAAAAGGATGGACTAGAAGATGGTGTTTGTGTTCGCACAGACGGAGTAGTTTTAGCTTTCGGTTTTTGCGGTTTGATCTTTAGTTCAAAATGGTAAGATGCACTTCCCAGAGGGCAGATAATACGTAGTGAATATCTATATACTATATCCTTGCAGGCTGATAATGGAGATAATATATACTTGGCTTTCGGACATCGACAGCACACAATGCCTTGTGTTTCCAGCATTTCAGCCACTTTTCGGACGATGGTTTTTGTGTGCGGTTCTGGAACGCAAAAGCCTTCTTGTGAAACGATGATTTGTTCATCAACAACAGATTCTGGAACGCAGGAAACGGTAGTTTCTTCAGTAGATACTTCGTCAGGAATGTGAATTGGCAGTTCCATTTTCATAGCGATTTCCTCCTTGTCAATCATTACGTCACTTATATTAAACATGACAGACAGATAATTATTGAGATAGATCATGCTGCCATGTTTTCCAGAATATGAGATTAAAGTTATCATGTCATTGTTTTCTAGTTTTTTTAGCAGACGTGAGACGGAAGATTTGGATTGTTGCCAGCGTTCTGCCAAGTATTGATAACTGAAGAGTGGATTGCCGGTTTGATTTCTGAAGTAAACAACCGGACCAGAATCAGAACAACGTACAGACGGATCGTTATAGACTGCATGGATCCAAAGATCCAGAAGGGCATCCATCTCGGAACATTTTCCCATGTGAATCAGCTTATGAACATTTGTGATTGGAAAAAAGAAAAATCCAATGTCTTTTTTGCAGGGGAAATTGTAGGAAAGCGCTGTATTGCCTTTGGGCCAGTCTACGATCTTGTATCTGATGATGCGATTTTTTTCATGCAAGGTGTAAGTCAGGAAATTTTGTTCTGCCAAGGTATCCAGAACAGAAAGGACCTGGTGCTGAAACCGGAAACGGAACTGATGCTGCAGTTCTTTCAGTGTGCAGATCCATTCTCCCGGAGCAACAGTATAGGTCAGATGTTCTATGTTACGGTAGGATGAAGAGTAGTTTGCATAGGAGCAGAGAATCAGGAAATAAAAAAGACAGGAACTTCCGTTTGTACGAATGTTTCTGTCTTTGATGAGCGTTTGTATAAATTCCCGGTAAATCCGGCAGCGTGGAAAATCCACAATTTGTTTTAATTCTAATTGGTAATCCATATTGGTCTCCTTTCAAAATGAAAGGGGAAACTTATTGAATATTAAGCTTCCCTTTTCAGTATTTTTGTTTAGGTATTATGATGAAGTCAGTGAACAAATACATACAGTATTCATTGCATTATTATTGCATTTTTATATTTCATTTTATCTTTTTGTTTTGTTTTATAGAGCCTGAAAATGCCGAAAAATCAATGATTTTCATTTATATTGTTTACTGTCTGTCTAGAGTTTGAATAATTTTGTGTAAACAGCATATAATTTTAATGGATAGTTCTATTGACTTTACGCTTTGTACTTGTTAGTATATTAGTACAAAGAAAGTTTACCACTGACCGATATGTGGTATATAAATGGTCGGGTTGAGAGTTTACCGCTGACCGATATGCGGTATATAAATGGTTGGGTTGAAAGTTTAGTCCTTCGCCGAAAGGTGAGGGACTTTTTCCATATTTCCG